>Ga0206127_1004939_pt1 | contig 11480 bp, 8 predicted proteins | sample Helgoland_Spring_6_FD_148646 | JGI IMG/M metagenome (GOLD analysis project Ga0206127, IMG submission 148646) | Pelagic subsurface seawater microbial communities from Kabeltonne, Helgoland, North Sea - Helgoland_Spring_Bloom_20160419_1 | ecosystem: Environmental > Aquatic > Marine > Epipelagic ...
ACGCCGTCTACAAACACGCAAGTCGCACCATCGTCCGTGGCGGAGGCGTTGTAGTTGCACGCCGTGTCGTCTTGGCAACCAGCCACTTCATCACTGTTGCAGACGCCGTCGTTGTCCGTGTCGTTGTCAACGATTGTGCCCGTGCCGTCCGTGGCGCCCGAGCAAGACTCGCAAACGCCGTCTACAAACACGCAAGTCGCACCGTCGTCCGTGGCAGACGCCTTGTAGTTGCACGCCGTTGAATCCTGGCAACCGGTCACTTCATCACTGTTGCAAACGCCGTCGTTGTCCGTGTCATTGTCAACGATCGTGCCCGTGCCGTCAGTAGCACCCGAGCAAGACTCGCAGACACCATCAACAAATAAACAGGTGACGCCATCTTCCGTGGCGGATGCGTTGTAGTTGCAAGCCGTTGAATCTTGGCAACCAGCCACTTCATCACTGTTGCAGACGCCGTCGTTGTCCGTGTCGTTGTCAACGATCGTGCCCGTGCCGTCCGTGGCGCCCGAGCAAGACTCGCAAACACCGTCTACAAACACGCAAGTCGCACCATCGTCCGTGGCGGAAGCGTTGTAGTTGCAAGCCGTGTCGTCTTGGCAACCAGCCACTTCATCACTGTTGCAGACGCCGTCATTGTCCGTGTCGTTGTCAACGATCGTGCCCGTGCCGTCCGTGGCGCCCGAGCAAGACTCGCAAACGCCGTCTACAAACACGCAAGTCGCACCATCGTCCGTGGCGGAAGTGTTGTAGTTGCATGCCGTGTCGTCTTGGCAACCGGTCACTTCATCACTGTTGCAAACGCCGTCATTGTCCGTGTCGTTGTCAACGATCGTGCCCGTGCCGTCCGTGGCTCCAGAGCAAACATCGCAGTCACCCGCGGCATAGACACATGACACACCGTCATCCGTCGCGCTGCTATTGTAGTTACAAGCCGAATCATCCTGGCAACCCGCGATTTCATCTCCATCACAGATGCCGTCTCCATCAGCGTCACTGAAGTCATCAACAACAGTACCTGACCCATCGGTTTCTCCCGAGCACCCCTCACAACCGACCGGCAATAGACACGTATCACCATCATCTGTCGCTGAGGAATTGTAGTTGCAAGCCGCTTCATCCTGGCAACCTTCAACTTCGTCTGCATTACAAACCCCATCGTTGTCTTCATCGTTGTCGATAACCGTACCCGTTCCATCCTCCTCTCCTGAACAGACATCGCAATCAGCAGCATAAAGGCAGGCTAAAGTCGAATCCGTTGTTGAATCGTTGTAGTTACAAGCGAGGTTATCATCGCAGCCTATAACTTCATTTTGATTGCAGACCCCATCGTTGTCAGAATCATTGTCTAAGATCGTTCCCGACCCATCCGTTTCACCCGAACAAATTTCACAGCCCGATGGATACACACAATCCACACCAGATTCCGTTGCAGACGCATCATAATTGCAGGCAGTGGAATCCTGGCAACCGACCACTTCAAAACTATCACAGACCCCGTCACCGTCTGTATCCGTTACACCCGTTAAAAAGAATGTCTTTTGTCGGCAAGTACTTTCCGGCTCACAATTCTCGTTTTGGACATAGAATCGAATGAACCCATCCATCTCCGTTGTGAATTCAACAGGACCTGAAGAGGCGGCACAAATGATTCCTGTTCCATCGGAAAGCACACAGATATCAGCTGGATTGGATGATTGAAACGTGTATGTTGTATTCGCAAAAACGCTGACCACCGAAAACTCTCCTGCCAAACTACAGGATGTTATAACCTGTGTGCCAAGACAACCATGATTGAAGGTGACGAATGGGAATTGACTTGCATTCTCGTCGATGCACTCCAAATCGTCACACACACCGTTATCATTTTCGTCACTGGTACAGTTGCCCGAACAATCGTACCCCAAATCAGGGGCTTCGCAAGAATCATCATCTTCTGTTGCGTTCGAATCGTAGTTGCAGGCCGTTGAATCAGTGCATCCTAGAACCACGCAAACACCCGATTCATTTTGAGATCCAGACAGAACAGGAATCCCTGAAAATGAACCTTGTAATGTGCCACAATTGATCAGAGTTCCAAGGTTCAAGAATGTTCCGGAATTCACGATTGTCGCACCCACATTGTTTGTAATCGTACCCTTATTCTTTACAGAAGAGCCGTTGTTGAACGTGCCAAAATTGTTAATCGCAAAGAGGTTTTCTATCTCCGCATCACCCGAATTCAACACGGTTTTACCAGCAGGAATCGTAGCGTCATTATCGATTGCCGGAAGGCCATTGCTCCAATTGCCCTCAACTGACCATTCAGTATTAACGGCACCGGTGAATGATGTCTGTGCTAAAATTGGGAAAGAAAAACCGACTGACAGAAAGACTGACAGCAAAACCGCACTATAAACTCGCATAACAGTGTTTTAAGTATGTCGAAGGTACACTAACTCAAACGAGATTCAATACTATTTTTAAACGAATAAAATCAACTTAAAACACACATTGCAAGGCTATTAGATCGAAACCAGCTGAACTAAAAAACCATCATAAAGATCAGTGCAAACCACATTCAAAGAAACGGTTCAAATGACTTAAAAAAGTGTTACGAAATCAATGCGCTCGATTTGATGAATTTAGATTGACTCAACAGCCCACCCCTTTTTGTGACATGAATCATTAACTACACAAGCGCAGATTTTGTATTCACCATCCTCTTTTCACATTGGAAACCTGCTCCTATTCTGCATTATTCGATTGCTCTTATACTTTTATTTACAGCTACTTAAGTCGTCAAAGATGCTTGATATAACCGATCTTTGACACGCACGACATCACAGACCTAAGCCTGCGTGCCTCATCATCTCTTACGTCAAAACCGATTAGCATCATGCCCAATAATATCCTCGCTATCCCAATGATTCTTTGTTTGGCCGCGACAGTGGCATGCTCCCTGAATGAAGGACCCGGCGAGAATCATCAAGATGATGTGACGAGCTCGGCTGCCAGCGTTCCGCACCAGTATGGCGGATGGTATTGTCCGGACAATCTCGGTGGCTTTCCAGCAGTAGACATCTTAGATTGGAACGATGTGCCCGTGGTCAATGGCCGAATGGCCACGCAAGAGGAAACTCAAAATGGCACCTCGTTGATTTTTGTGGATGCTGAGAAATATCCCGATGCTCGGCCTTTGGACATGAAAATGCCCCGACTAGCGCGATTTTTCAATGTACAATCAGACAAAAATGAACTCGTCATTGTCATACAAGCATTGGCCATTTCAAGTGACTCCATCGTTGGTTTTCGTTACTTGAATGGAGGAAACGGCAGCGCACGGTTCAATGAAGTGACCCTGTTGTCCGATGACGCGATCGAACGATTGGCCCCAGCTCGCTTTGTTCAGTTCAATATCCCGATCCAAGCCGATTCTGACGCCGTTTGGAGCGTGCTCACAGATGATGCGTTCAGCGCATCCCTGCAAGCGGTATTCGATCCTGAAAACACCCTTGAATCCGACTGGAATCAATCGTCAGAAGTCAATTTTAATTACCCCCAATCGGGCGTGATCACACGGGCATTCGCAGGGGATGTGTGGGGCAGTTTGTACATACAGATTGACTGCCAATCCGAGCAGCAGCAGTACGTCGAGAAGTTCCTTCTTTCCGGGAGTAAAGCATCCAATGAAACGATCCTTCACATCGCGTGCGGCCCGTATGGAGAAGATTTTATGGAGCAAAAATCCATTTTACAAAAATGGGCTGAGGAGGTCAAGATTTTGAGTGAAAGCACGCAGTTCCAAGCCGATATCTCGCGATGGACTTGGCGAATCAACTCACCCCAAGATAGCGGTTGCTAAGAGCCCGATTGGCCCCTTCAGTACATCAGGTGCTTTTTCGCAGCCTCCTCCCACTTCGCTTGGTACTTCACGTCAACGAAATAAATTAGGAGGTCTGCTTGGTATGCATTCTCTACGAAAAAAACCTTTTTATCGGCTTGGTACGCGGCATCGACAAAAAACCAAAGCCCTTCATTCTTTTCAGCTTGATACGCCGCATCCACTTTGAACACAAGCAAATCTGCCTGGTAAGCCGCATCCACCACGAAAATCTTCACATCTGCTTGGTAGGCCGCATCCACGGAAAACACTTTCTGAGCGGACACGCTATCGAGCATCGCCACCATGGCCAGCAAAAGCACAAGAACATATTTCATGGTGCATATTACAGCAAATGTCTTGACCAACCTTATTCGTCGAGGTCCAGCTCCCACCCCATCAGCAACCCTTCGAGTTGATCGCGGCGAAATTTGGCATGGCGGATGCGGTTCTGGTCCGGCTGAATCCGCCATCCTGTGGCGGTGCGGAAATCCGCTCGCTCGAGGCGCGTGCGCTCAAAACTCGCTCCTGCAAGATCCAAGCCTTCAAACACCACCTTCTCGCAATTGGCGCCTGTAAAGTCGACTTCTCGCGCTCGGCCGCCATTCCAAGAGACCTGCCGCAAGTCCGCCCCTTCGAAGTTGGCAGCATCCAAGATGCAGCCTTCAAAGTGCATGTTGAGTCCCAAAGCATTGCAAAGTGAAAAATTGACACCGACCAATTTGCAGGCTTCAAATCGGACAATCTGCAGTCCCAACCCCAGCGTCCTCACGTTGGACAAATCACAATCGACCCAGGTGCAATTCTCAAAGCGCGCTCCTCTCAAATCCTTCTCCGACCAATTTACTCCGTGGAATGTGCACGCATCGAATCGCGCGCCTTTGAGGTCTCCCCAAACATCCGAAGCGGTATACTGTTGGTCAACTGATTCGATCATAGGGCTTTGTGTTCGCTGCAATGTATGGAATGGAGTCACGCAATCTGCCTGAATCCGGCACTTCCGCATTGAAGACCTCCTGTTTTTGCAGCGGCAAAAGTAGCTTTAAAATCGCGGTTGTTGGCGACTGATTTCCCTCTGCACGTGGAATGTTGACCGTGCGTCTCTTACGCGCCGACAACCGCCTTGTATGCGCTCCAATTGGCATAAACCAAGAGGGCATTGAGGGCAAAGATTCCGCCCATGATCAGCAGGTGACTGGGCACCATGAACACGCCCCACGCCAACATTCCCACGCTGTAAGGAAACGCCACCAACACACCCAACGGCTCCCGCTTCGGCAGCAGCATGAGCGCGCCCGCAATCAACTTCGTGGTGCAGATCATGGGCAACAAAAACTTCGTGGCGAGCACGGCAAGCACGAACGCCTCTGCCCCTGCTTCCGGATACCCCGTTGCCATGATGGTCGGATCGCCCCAATACACCGTGTACAAGTGCTTGGCTCCTGAAACAATGAGGAACAGCGCGAATAGGATGCGCAGGGCGGTGTGGAGTTTGGGGTTCATGGGGATTGGGGTGTGTTCGAAGGTCTGCGTTTCAGGACTTGAATCGGCGCTGTGCAAATTGCCCCAGGAAGTAAAATCCCATCAGGAAAATGAAGACATACCGGGCCAAGTAATCGAGCATGTCGAACTCATTCAACCCCACAAGCGCAGCCGCTGTGACCAAAATGACGAGGACGGTGAACGTGCGCTTTTGCATGGGGTGAAATTACCTTAGAATGGAGGCACGTTGGTTGAACGCTTCGCGGTTTCTTTTGCCTCTGGAGGCTCGAGAGCACCGTGACACTCAATCTGTGGCCAGCTCGCAATCCGAACCGGGAGGCGAACACTCCATTTGCGCTTCCTCTTCGCTCGACGCCTCTATGATCACAACATACGGTCCGTCACCACTCCCTCCGCACACGCAGTTGTATTCCTTTTGACACGAGATCAATCCCATGGTGATCAAAGCGAGTCCGATCCAACTTGTTTTTGTGTGGCGCATTGGGTGGGGTTTGTTGGGGTCTTTAGTCCATAATTACGAAAAGCAATCGATTCGTTTCACAGGCATCAGACATGCCGATACTATGACTTCCTAAAGTTATTTTACGCTCATACACACGAACTCACTGTGTCGATTTTCGCCAGTTCTTTCTCAGGACGGGCCGATCAACGCAGGTTTCTCCGAAGGAAGGCTCTCCCGAATAGTGGCAATATTTTTCCGGGTATTCGCCGTCACCGAACTGCACCCAAGAACCGAACGCCCGTTCGCTCAATGGTCGAGTCACGTCAAAAGGAATGGGCTCGCCTGTTCGCACGCAGAAACCAGGTTTAGTTGATCTTTTTTGTTTGGGTTTGCTATCTTTTTTCGCGGTCTTTTGAACCGGGGCTATACGCTCATTTTCTTCCTTTCTTTCCTCCGCTTTTCTCTCACGAGTGCTACGAGGCTTTCGGTGCGATTCTGAAGCCTTTGAAGATCCTTGAATCGGTATTTCATCCACGAGTGTTTCGGATCCCACAAATTCCTCTCGAAGTCCCAACATGGCTTTTTTGAATTCAGCCTCCCGGTTGAAAACCACTTTGGCCTCATCAATCACCTCATTGAAATAATTCCAACTTTCTGCATCCAAACCACTTCTGCGTATCGACCCCTTGACCGACTCCACACCCACTTCAATATTGTTGTTTTGCGAATAATCATACAAGTTCATTGAGCTCAACAACGAACGAGATTCATTGGCATAGAACTTCGCATGCAACCGCTCATCGTAAACAATTTTGATGTTGGGCATCTCCTTCAAGAAGAGCAAAGCTTCGCTATCAAAACTCTTGTGATACTGTCCATCACTCTTTCCAAAACATATGATTACACGGCATTTCGGCCTCTTTTTCAACGCCTTCAAACCGTCCAAATAGCGGTGATTCAACTTGATGAATGGACTCACAAGAATAAGCCACTGCTCTGCCTCGAGAATTATGTTTTCCACGGAGGCGTTGAGAGCGTGGCCGGTTAAAAAATCTGACATGTAATTTATATAGAAACAACTCCTCGAATGGAATAAATCCCCCCTCATGGCAAGTCGTATATTTAGCAAGTTATGAAGTTTACAGAACTCACAGAAGCTCACCTGGAGGCATCCATTGAAAATATGGACAAGAATGGAATTCTGACAGGATTTCAGTCGGCCGATTATGACGTGGTGTATAAGGGCAACCGATACCCCCCCAAACTCGTCGTTTCCGGTGCTTATCAAATTGCACATGGTGAATCCATTGATCACAATGACTTTTCTGGAGGAAAGAACACCCCCGCATTTCGCATTCTAGAAAAACATGGATTTACAATCGAGCAAAAGCCCATTTCGAGCAAATCAAGAAATGTTTGGTTAATCGCTCCCGGGGAAGGAGGAAGCATGTGGGAAGAATGGCTGGATAGGGGCTACATATCGATTGATCTGCAAGTAGGCCGACTGACTGATTTCGATGATGTCGATTCAATTCGCGAGGCAATTAGCAAACGATACAACAACCTCAACCCCATAAATGATGTAAAATCTGGCACTGAATTTCTTTCGGAAATGAAGATTGGAGATTGGGTTTTAGTCAAAAGAGGTCGAAAAGAAATCTTAGGATTTGGAGAAATCTCTTCTGATTACTCCTTCGATGCACTGGCTCAGTCCCACCAACACCAGCGGTCAATCGTCTGGATTAAAACAGGACATTGGAAACGTGACAGTGTCGGACCGGTCAAAACCCTCACAAACATCACAAAAATTAGGGTTGACAACAGCTATGCCTGGGAAGTGCATTTGCGCATGATTTTTGAAGGACGCATTCCGAATTTCTGGATTTTCCAAGGCAATCCGGATGTCTTCGATTTTGAACTAAGTCTGCGTGAAGGAGGATTGGATTCATTCTTCGTTTCAAGTCACAAGAAGTCCATTCAAATTGGAGATTTTGCAATTCTTTGGTTGACAGGAAGGAAAAGTGGATGCTATGCATTGCTCGAAGTCACTGCCGATCCTGCGGTTCCGCAAGGAGGCCCCTCAGAAAACTGGATTGATCACGGAAAAACAGGCCTGTACTGTGGAGTAAAGATTGTAGCGTCTTTCATGGATCAACCAATCCTGCGATCAACCTTTGAAAATGAGCCGCTATTCCAATCTTTCAACGGTGGGACACAAGGCACAAATTTCCTCTCCACTCCCGGTCAATTTCACTTTTTCGCCCAAGGAATATTCAAATCGAATAAAACACGAATGAGAAAGCACGGTCAGAAGTTTTGGCTGATGCATGCTGGTGACCACGAAAGTGGAGAGCATGGTCAGCATTGGATGCGGTATCGAGAAGAAGCATTCGTTTCGATGGGCCCCGCGATCAAAGACATTCACCTCTTTGATTCACAGGAAGCGATTATTGAAGAACTTCAGCGTCAAGGAGTTGGGTCCGATCGAAATGCCAAACCGACACACACCGCACTGGGATTTTGGGATTTCGGCAACGAAATGCAGATCGGAGACATTGTATTCATCCGGTCGTACAGCTATTTCGTTGCAGTCGGCAGAATCACTTCCGAGTACTCCTACGATCAAACCGATGCTTCTTGCCCTCACCAGCGCAAAGTCGAATGGCTTGAATTAGGCTTCACACCCGCACCGGAAGGATGGACTTGGAAAAAGCTCACAGACATTACAGCCTTTGACGGTTGCGAGGGAGTGGAGTTTTGTTACGAACGATTTCGCAGGATTGCTGATCAAGCATTCATGCTACCGGATGCTTTTCCTCGTCGTGTGTGGTGGGTGAACCAAGACATCACCTATGATGACGATCAAGCTGTTTTGTGGGCCCCTCATAAAACCAAGGGTGACCAAACTCGATATTATCACACCAATGTCTCGAAAGTAAAAACTGGAGACATCATTGTTCATTATGCTGACGGCGCTATTCAAGGAATGTCGAGGGCAAAATCCGACTCATACACCCTTAAAAACCCTTACCCTGGTGAAGATTGGGGTCAGGATGGGTATGGCGCAAAAATCGATTTTCATTCTCTTCATGTAGCCATTTCTAAAGAAGTATTGAATGCAAACTTGGACAGCGTCCTGAATCGACTCAAGCCATTCAAAGGACTTCACCCTTTCGATAAAAAAGGTGGAGTCAAACAGGGCTATCTCTTCGAATTCGGTTTCCACGCGTTAGCCGAAATCTGGCTCGCGCACCGGACTGTAATCCCCGACTGGATCAGGCCCATTCTCGCCGGATTCGACACCTCTCTCCCCACTCCATCAACGAAAACCAAAACCATGCACCCGCTTGCGACCAACCGCATCTTCTACGGCCCTCCAGGAACGGGGAAAACATATCGGCTTCAGCGGGATCTGATTCCAAAATACACAACGAAAGCAGGGCAACTATCTCATGAAGAATGGATTGACCAGCTTGCATCAGAAGCTACGTGGATTGAGGCCATTACCGTGGCCATGCTCGACTTGGAAAAAGCGGTAATGAAGGACGTACTCAAGCATGATTTCATGCAGGCCAAAGCTCGAGTTTCAAATAGCAAGAATCCCCAAAACACAGTTTGGGGAATCATCCAACAGCACGTTTCAGAAGAATGCGATTTGGTCAGAGTGAAAAAGAGAAGGGAACCTGCGCTCTTTTGGAAAGAGAAAGTGGCGGAACAGTCGTTATTCTCATTTGCGCGTGACATCGATGATTTCGATTTAGATAGAGCCCAATATTTTCGAACTCAATTAGAAACTGGACCACATCAAAAAATGATGGAAGACATCCATCATTTTGAATTCGTAACGTTTCACCAGTCATTCTCTTACGAGGACTTCGTTGAAGGAATCAAGCCCGTGTTTGGAGACGAGTCCGAGCAACAATTGAGCTATCAGATCGAGTCTGGGGTTTTCAAGCGTGTCTGCAACCGGGCACGAAACAATCCAAATCAGAAATTCGCTATTTTCATTGACGAAATCAACCGAGGCAATGTTGCTAGCATTTTTGGAGAGCTGATCACTCTGATTGAACCCGATAAACGAGAGGGACAAAAGAATGCGTTGAGTGTGAAATTACCCTACTCAAAAGAATTGTTTTCAGTACCGAGTAACTTGGATATATATGGCACAATGAACACTGCAGACCGCAGTGTTGAAGCCTTGGATACTGCTTTAAGGCGCCGATTTGAATTCGAAGAAGTTTCGCCGGATCCCGAACTTTTGAAGGGAATCATCATCGATGGGATTGACCTTGAACACCTTCTCAAGGCGATCAATTCACGCATTGAACATCTACTCGATCGCGACCACTGCATTGGTCATTCTTACTTCATCAAGCTCGATGCAAACTCCTCTCTATTGGCCATACAGGAAGTTTTCTCCCAAAATATCTTGCCGTTGCTCCAAGAATATTTTTACGGGGACTACGGCAAAGTCGGATTGGTATTGGGAGAACAATTCGTCAATCGGACGCAATCCAACGACCTGGTTTTTGCTCCCTTCGACCATCCTGACGTCGACCTATTGCGCGAAAAAGAAATGTACGTCCTAAGAGACCCGATGGGCGTCAGCGCGGAAGGCTTTCGATCCATTTACCAACGTTCTGACGCATAATCATGAGCGCCACGCGTCTCATTCGTTGTTACGAATATGATCGATTGAAGGCCGGTCAAGCCTACAATGATGAAGTGTTTACTTCTGAAGATCTAGAGGCCTTGCAACGCATTCATGAAGATCAAAATCTGTATTTTGATCTAATCCATAACGGCATTCGGTTTAAGAACTACGTCGGCGTCTTGCACATAAGGCGCCTGACGATTGAAATTCTACCCAAAGCGGACAACCATCCAGGACAAACCGATATCGCCAAAGCTGGCTGGAGTAAGCTACTGATGGAAATGTTGCGGATAAGTGGACTTAGTAAAGTTGGATCCATCGGAAAAGCCCATCAGCGTCTACGCAATAACACCTTGCTGGACCTCTACATACAGCACTTTCTCAATGAATGTGATGAAATGATGCGAAGAGGTTTGATCAAGGCCTACCGTCGCAAGAGAGAAAACATCGGAGTGCTAAAAGGACAGTTGATTTTTCCGGCACATCTTCGTGAAAATCTGATTCGGAGAGATAAATTCTACACCGATCACCAGACATATGACCAAGGTCATCTCGTGAACCACATTCTTCTTGCTGCACTTGAAGTCGTCGATCGCATTGCGACGGATGCTACCATCAAAGCGACAACGTGCAGGCTGCTCATGCAGTTTCCCGAACTGCCTCCGCGGCCAGCGATTCATGCATCGACCTTTGACCGGATCATCATGACACGAAAACTGGCACATTACGAGGAATCGTTGGGGCTCGCCAAACTCATCCTATTGAATTTCAGCCCGGATTTACAACGTGGACGAGATGACGTGCTGGCCATTCTTTTTGATATGAATGTGTTGTGGGAACGCTTCATTTATCGATCGCTCCGAAAAAGCTTAGGACACACTGGGTGTCATGTATCGTATCAAAATTCGAAAGAGTTTTGGAACAAGCGTCGCGTAAAACCCGACATAGTCTTAACCCTGCCGTCAGGAGAAGAAGTAGTCATTGACACCAAATGGAAACTCATTCGCGATGGCAAACCCAGC
>Ga0206127_1004946_pt1 | contig 11469 bp, 7 predicted proteins | sample Helgoland_Spring_6_FD_148646 | JGI IMG/M metagenome (GOLD analysis project Ga0206127, IMG submission 148646) | Pelagic subsurface seawater microbial communities from Kabeltonne, Helgoland, North Sea - Helgoland_Spring_Bloom_20160419_1 | ecosystem: Environmental > Aquatic > Marine > Epipelagic ...
TTGTTTTTTAGTTTTCATGATCGTAACTGTTTATTGTTTTCCAACATTAATATGAATGTATGTTCTAATTTCCCATTCAGAACCGTTCGACTGTCCTGCAAGGTTTAAAGTAGAAGCATCTGTACTGCTAAAAGTATATCTCGGAGAATATTGGTCTAGGGATCTCCAAGTTCCTCGGATTCCCATTTTGGTATTTGGTAAAACAAACCAACCTGGTTTTCCTAAAGTGGTCGAGAAATCCAACATTAATTGTGTAGGATATGTTAAATTAAAATCTCGGTGATAATCAAAAGGTCCCCAATCATTAAACTTTGCGGTAGCGGTTACTTTCAATTTATTATAAATCATGCGAAGGTCTCCACCCGATCTGGTTATCAATCGTGTATCACTTCCGTTCGCTTGACCATTTCCATAATAGAGGTTGGCAATAAATCCAAACTCTGGACTCATTTTTGAAACAATTCTTGAATTTACTTCCCAAAGGTCTTCAGCGGGTGCTGATTCTCCAAATGCAAAAATTGATCGATTGGAAAAGAAACCGATTGCAGCATCTTGTGTTGTAGGAAGGTATCTGTATACAAATCCTAAATTCATCGCAAAATTGGCGTCTTCTGCACGGTCATTATCCCACTCATACATCCAAGTTCCTGGTGTTGGATCATAAGTAAATAAAATTTCTCCTGCAGTCGTTTCCCTATTGCCTCTTACTACAAATGGATCTGCCTGAATGTTTCTCAATCTACCTGGAGCATCAATACCATTTGGCATGGCAGCAACTAGAGGTTTTTGCCATAAAAAGTTGGGTGCAATTTGTAAGTTTCCTGAACTGAATGTAAATCCTGTTAAAAAATTTGCTTGATTTCCACTTCCGGTGTCTTTCAATTTCCAACCAGTAAAAGTAGTGGTTGCGTCGGCACCTCCGTTTGCAACAAGTCCCATGACAGCAGATTGTGCATACCAGTTAAAGGTTCCTTTGGTATAAGTAATTTTTAATTTACTTCCCCAGTTATCAGCTGCTTTTACACGATCAACCACAACATCACTTGTGCCATCATTATTGTATCTAATATCTTGGTATTCTCTTCCGTTTAAGGGCTGACCTCCCCAGATACCTCCTAATTGGAATCCGAAATTATCATATTTTCTTTCCAATGCTAGGGTAAGTCTTCGTGTTTGAGGTAAGGGAATAAAACCTGATGTTTGTGCTTCTCTAGTATCTCTTTTATTAACATCTTCATGAAACACACTTGTAAAACTGTAATCTCCTATTTGTGTACTATATTTTAAAAGCAATGCTGGATTCGCTCCCCACCATAATTGTGGTCCAAAAGCTGCTTTTAATCCTTCCAAAACCCCTTTACCATCTACTTCAATACCTAAAATTTCTCCTCCATAAATGTCTAAATTCGGTCCGTAATTTGCTTCTGGATATAACCCAAATACATCCCCTTCATATTGCCAATGGTAATGACCTGTTCTATAAAATCCTCTCACATTAAAAGCATCTGATTTCCAATCGAAAGATGCATTGTATACTTGGACTCTATTGTTATCTGTAAGGGTAACGTTTCCATTGTCTGTATTAACCACAACTGGACGATTTCTATTTTCGTAGAATATTTCATCAATTGGATTTGAAGCCACATTCCCTAGGACATTGACATTCACTTCTGCTCTCATATTTGCAGAGGGTTGTGCTTGCACTCCTATAAAATATGATTGCATGTGATCGAAACCAGTTCTATTTGGGTAGCCTGTGTTTTCTGGATCTGCAATACTTGGCGTGGTTAATAAATTCCCTCCTGTATTGAACGTTGTAAATTCTGCTCTTAAATTACTCAGACTTATTTTTTCGTTACTCCCCATTGTAGCTTTACCGCCTCTTGCTCTTAAGACGCCGTCCATTAAACTAATGTTCGAAAAGTGTTTTGCTACTGAATTGGAGGTAACTCCTTCATCAAATGGGTTGATGCGATGTGCTTCTTGTAAAGAGTAATAAGCTGCTCTTGGGTATAAAGTATACAATCCTGCAGCGTTTGTTGGTCCTTTGGCACAGATTCCAAACCACTCTTCGTTCATATTATTTTTTCCTTCTTTGAAATCTATATAATACCCTCCGTTAGACCAAGAGGCATTGTTATCGTGCACATCTAAATCTTTTGTCTGACCAAATTTCCACCAACCATCACTAAACTGAAACGTAAAACCACCTAAAGAATTTTCTGCTTTTCCTAATCCGGCAGCATTTTGGTAAATTTCTCTCCAGTTTTCAACCATAAAGTGCGCTTGCATTTTTTGATCTTCTTCGTTGGTCATTGCATTGAATGCATCTGCTCCAAATTCTGTAAACATGATGGGCATGTTTAGTTCATTTTTTACTCTTTTAAAGGCATCTCCAAATGACTTCCCGCGGTACATATTTGTTCCATAAATATCTACATCCTTACATTCTTTTGCAACAATATCTAAAAAACCTAAATCACCATTACAGATCGCCACTGGATGCGAACCATCGATCGCTTTCATAGCTACTGCTGCCTTATTAAACATTTGGTATAAATACTTAGCGGCAACAGAATAATCATCTTCATTGATAGGTAGGTCTTCCGTTTCGGCTCCTTTCCATACCAGTCCATAATTATTTTCATTTCCTAACAGGTACATGAGTAAACCTGGCGTATTTTTATATTCAGTAACAACGGCTGTAATTTCCTTCAATAAAATGGCTTGTGTGGCTACATCTGAATAATCTGTTTTGGGAACCCATGCGCCATTGATCGTCAATCCATATCTACCAAATGAATGATTGAGCATGGTATGAATCCCATAGGTTTCATAGATGTATGTAATCCATTTTGGCTGAATGCCAGTATATACACGGATGGTATTTACGCCCATATTTTTGAGCAAACTCATTTCTGCATCTAAAGCAGCCTTAATAACATCTTCGGATTGATTCCATAAACTATAGGAGTAATTAGTACCAATTGGAAAATAGTCCCAATTCATACCATTAATCATAAAACTGTTTCCATTAACGGACAATTTAGTTCCTTGTGCATTGTCAATTACCTTAACCCTGTTTGCTTGTGCAAAAAAGCTTAAAGAACAGCATAGTAAAATAATTCTTAAAAAATGATTCTTCATGTGTTTTATTTGTTTTGTAGATCCTCTAAATTTACATTTCAGGTACTTATTTTACTCAAAAAAATAAGAGTATAAGATACTACTTATGTTATTTTCATAAAACTAGGTAATATTCGAGTTCGATCTGCTAATTACACCTCAATAAAAAACATACAACTTCTAATAAACTAAAATCATAGGTATAGCACTAAAAAACAACTGTTTTAAGACAGAAAAAAATACACTTACTATAATTGTTGTGGTATTGTATTGCTTATTTCTAGATCAACATGGGCATTTAGATTCTTAAAATTTATTTAGAATTAAAATTTTCTGAAAGATTATCGAGTGGTGAAGCCATTTTGAAGGGAACCATTCATTAAATCGCACTAAAAATGAACACTCAATTTTAAGTAACTATTTTTATTTGTTAGCTATTTTGATAACGACAAACTACAAAAAAGTAAAAATGCTTTCTTTTCAATTCAAAAACCACACGATTCAATAAAAAAAGGCCATAATCTTTCGATTATAGCCTTTTTTATTTATAGGATCGCATAGAAAAACGATCCATATGAAAACGCTACTTATTTACCTTCTGCAGCTTTTTTTGCTTCTCTTTTTAATTTAAAATTTTCCCATATTGTACCACCAATCCAGTAAGGTACAACAAAAGTTAACAGGAAAATCAACAACCAGAAACCAGCTGTAAGGATAAACATGAATAAAACTAATCCTGAAAATTGAGAAAAATCTAACATTTGCTTTTATTTGAAAAATTATTACAGCAAAAATAATACATATTTTCATATTCTACGAGGTAAAATGAAAATTTTTCAATTGTTTTTAAAAGCAATTGATAATAGCTTTTGTCTTAGTTTTCGTAAATTTGTGTTTTAATATTTCATTTACACAAACATGAATTACAGAATAGAAAAGGATACTATGGGACAAGTAAAGGTTCCCGCAGATAAATATTGGGGAGCCCAAACAGAACGATCTCGCAACAACTTTAAAATTGGTGCGGCAGGATCGATGCCTCTTGAAATTGTATATGGGTTTGCTTATCTTAAAAAAGCGGCAGCTTACACCAATTGTGAATTGGGAGTTCTAACTGCAGAAAAAAGAGATTTAATTGCACAGGTATGTGATGAAATTTTGGAAGGAAAACATGACAACCAGTTCCCATTAGTCATTTGGCAAACGGGGTCAGGTACACAATCAAATATGAATGTAAATGAAGTGATTGCCAACAGAGCCCATGAAATTGCAGGAAATGTCATTGGTGAAGGCGAAAAAACAATTCAGCCCAATGATGATGTAAACAAATCACAATCTTCAAACGACACCTTTCCAACAGGGATGCATATCGCAGCCTACAAGAAAATTATAGAAACCACCCTTCCAGGCATTGAGCAATTGAAAGCTACTTTTGAATTAAAATCAGAAGCATTTAAAGATGTTGTAAAAATAGGAAGAACGCATTTAATGGATGCAACTCCACTAACTTTAGGACAAGAGTTTTCTGGCTATGCAGCCCAATTAAACTTTGGCGTGAAAGCCTTGAAAAACACCTTAGCACATTTAAGCCAGTTAGCTTTAGGAGGTACTGCCGTTGGAACGGGATTAAACACCCCTCCTGGCTATGATGTTTTAGTTGCTAAGTACATTGCCCAGTTTACGGGATTGCCCTTCGTAACCGCAGAAAACAAATTTGAAGCATTGGCTGCACACGATGCCTTTGTAGAAACACACGGATCGTTAAAACAAATTGCCGTTTCTTTAAATAAAATTGCAAACGACATTCGTATGATGGCGTCCGGACCCCGTTCAGGAATTGGAGAGTTGATCATTCCAGCAAACGAACCTGGCTCCTCTATCATGCCAGGAAAAGTTAATCCAACACAAGCAGAAGCCATGACCATGGTGTGTGCACAAGTAATGGGAAATGATGTGGCAGTTACAGTTGGAGGTACTCAAGGACATTATGAATTAAATGTTTTTAAACCCATGATGGCCGCAAACGTTTTACAATCCGCTCAATTAATAGGAGATGCGTGTAAGTCTTTTGATGAAAACTGTGCTGCGGGAATTGAGCCCAATCACTCAAGAATTAATGAATTGGTAAACAATTCTTTAATGTTAGTAACGGCTTTAAATACAAAAATTGGGTATTACAAAGCTGCTGAAATTGCAAATACAGCGCATGAAAACGGCACCACCTTAAAAGTAGAGGCCGTTCGTTTGGGCTATGTAACTCCTGAAGAATACGATGCTTGGGTAAAACCTGAAGAAATGATTGGTGGATTAAAATAATGCCAACCACACTTTAATACCATAAAAAAAGCTGTAATTCATTTTACAGCTTTTCTTTTTTACAGAATACTTCACTCCCCGATGCTATTTCTTTTGGGAGTTGATTCTTTTGGAACCATCTTGCTTGCAAAGTTCCTTTGAGTATAATTTTTTTATCAATCACTTCAAGCCAGCTTCCCTCTCGCAGGCCTAAAACGGGTGTGTTGTTATAGACATGAAATTCTTGGATACGCGTCTCACGCGTTTCTCCCATATGTACAGATCCCTTAACAGGATCCAAATAATGCGCATTGATATTGAAAGGTATCGTCTCCAATGCATTAAAGCTAGGAGGATACACTACAGGCATGTCATTGGTATTGCGAATAGAAACACCACAAATATTACTTCCGGCACTGGTTCCTAAATAGGGCGTTCCGTTTTCCAATACGGTTTTTAATTCTGTAATAAGATCATGCCGATAGAGCTGGTTTAATAACTCAAAAGTATTGCCTCCACCAGTAAAGATGGCTTCTGCTTCTTGAAGTGCCTCTGTGGGATTCTCAAATTCATGAATGCCTAGAACTTCTATGTTTATTGTTGCAAATGCCTCCGCTGCTATTTGGGTATATGCGTCATAGGTAATACCGCCTGGTCTTGCATATGGAATGAATAACAATGTAGATACCCCCTCAAAAAATCCAGCCAATGTGGGTAGAAGGTATTCTAAATAGCCACTACCATATATTGTTGAAGTACTTGCAATGATTAATTTTCTCAAGATAGAACGATTTAGATTCAGCGAATTTAAAGAATTAAAGGGATTATTTAACAAAATTTTATACCTGCCTTCATACAATGATGAAATTGATTGGGTTTTCTTTGTTCTTAAAAGAGGTTTATTTTTCCTTATTTTTGTGTGTTCCCTTTTTTCTAAAATAGAATTATCCATGTATAAGACAGTGCTCTTTTTATTCCTCCTCGGCTTTGCATTTAATGGAATGGTCGCTCAAAAAAGTACTTTGATTGTGGGTCATCTTAAAGATTCTATTGGAACGATTTCTGACGCTACTATTGTAAATTTAAACACAAAAAGAGGAACGGTTTCTAACAATGAGGGAGTTTTTGAAATCCGCGTTCGTTTGGGAGATTCTTTGCGATTCTCTTCAGTACAGCACATTACAAAAATCATCTACATTTCTAAGACTATTTTTACGCGTAAAAAATTAGCCATTCAATTGCTTATTCAGACTACTGTCTTAGAAGCGTTTGAATTAAAAAAGCATGATTTGTCTGGACGATTGGGCATCGATGTTCAAAAAGTGATAAAGGAAGATGCAATAAGTGCTGTCACCTTAGGACTCCCAAATGCAGGAAGAAAAAAAATGAAAAAAGTGGACCGAGAAATTTACACTGCGACCACCAGTAGCGGCGGTATTTCTTTTGACCATATATTAAACACCTTATCGGGTAGAATAAAAATGTTGAGAAAAAAGAAAGTGATAGTTGAAGAAGACATTGATGTTCAAGTCTTGTTGAAGCAGTACAATTATGATTTGGAAAAAAATTTCAACATTCAAAAAGAAAACACTACACGGTTCTTGTATTTTTGTAGAACCGATAGGATGTTTAACAAAACACTCTTTACCGATGAATTTGCACTTATTAAATTCTTAGAAGAAAAAGCCATCGAATTTAATAAATTAAACAGTAATTTGGCTCGCTAATTGAATTGATACTTCTATATGAAACTACACAAAACTTTTTTGCTATTGCTATTCATACCATTACTATCATTTTCTGCACACAAATATTACTTGAGTCTCACACAAATAAACTTTAGTCCTAAATCCAACTCGTTACAAATAATTATCAATGTTTTTATGGATGACATAGAAACGGCTTTGAACAAAGATTATAATATTGATTTACAATTGACCACCGAGAAAGAACTCAAAGGAAATGATGTTTATTTTGAAAAGTATTTGAACGAAAAATTGCATTTTAAAGTAAATACTATTGACCAAAAATTCAATTATATAGGCAAAGAATACGAAGGAGAATTGGTATATTTTTATTTAGAGATTGAAAATATTAATGCCGTCGATCAAATAACTATCTCCAATAAAATACTCATCCAACACTTTCCAGAACAAGAGAATCTCATAAAATCCAAAGTTGGTAAAGTCAACAAAAGTGTTTTATTGGATGCAGAGAATTATTCAGAAATTTTAAAATATTAAGAATTTAACAAGCTTATATTCCCAGTTATTCATAAATTAGAAAAAAATTAAAACAAGTAATTAAAATGAAAAAATTAAACCTCCTATTGTTTTCATTTGTTTTCATCGCTGGAGCCAATTTTGCGCAGCAAAAAACAAAACAAGGACACACAAACCAGAATAAATTCAGACAATTAAAAGATGAGTTGGCAACACCTAATCGCCAACATACTGCTTCTGGTGCTCCAGGTGTTGCCTATACCCAACAAAAGGTAGATTACAATATGGACATTGTCTTGGATGATGACAACCAGCGAATTTATGGAAACGAAACCATTACCTATCACAATAATTCTGTAGACAAACTTGCGTACTTATGGGTACAGTTAGATCAGAACATGCGTGCTGCAGATTCTAAAACACCAGACATTCAACCCAATAAAATACCACAAAAACTAAGTAAAAGTAGGTTCGATCGAAGCTTCCCGTCTGAAGCTTTCGACGGAGGCTTTAAAATTGAAGGGGTTACCAACCTTGATGGTTCTGATTTATCCTACACGATCAATCAAACCATGATGCGTATCAATCTTACAGCACCTTTGGCTTCTGGTGACATTTTTGAATTCAAAATAAAATGGTGGTACAACATCAATAACCATAGAACCCAAGGAGGAAGATCTGGATATGAACACTTTCCGGATGGAAACAACAACTATGTGATTGCACAATTTTATCCAAGAATGTGTGTGTATGACAATGTAGAAGGATGGCAGAATGATCAATTTTGGGGACGTAGTGAATTCGCTTTGGAATTTGGAGATTTCACGGTAAACATTACCACGCCCGAGGATCATATGTTGGGTGCAACAGGTGTTTTACTCAATGAGAAAGAGGTATTAACGCGCAAGCAATTAAAAAAATTAGCAGAAGCTAAAAAGTCTTTTGATAAAATTGTCATCATTCAATCTCAGGAAGAAGCTGAAAAAGTTGAAAAGAAAAGAGCAACGAAAACCAAAACTTGGAAATTTAAAGCGACCAACGTGCGTGATTATGCATTTGCAAGTTCAAGAAAATTTATTTGGGACGGAATGGCAGTAGACATTAACGGGAAAACCGTTATGGCCTATTCCTACTACTCTAGAGAAGCAAACCCATTGTATGGAGACCATTCTACAAAAGCAGTAGCACAAACCTTAAAAACCTATTCTGAATATACTTTTGATTACCCTTATCACAAAGCAATTTCTGTAGATGGACAAATGGGAATGGAATATCCACAAATTTGTTTCAATCCTGGAAGACCAGATACTGACGGAACCTATTCGGACCGTGTAAAATACAGAATGATTAAAGTAACGATTCATGAAGTAGGACATAATTTCTTTCCAATGATTGTAAATTCGGATGAAAGACAATGGACTTGGATGGATGAAGGATTGAATTCCTACATGGAAATGTTAGCAGAATTGGCCTATGACAAAGATTTCCCAATTACGAGAGGGTATCCAAAAAATATTGTCAAGTACATGAATGGAGATCAATCTAAAATTGCTCCGATCATGTCTAAAGGAGACAACGTATATAGTTTTGGGAACAATGCCTATGGAAAACCGGCTACGGCCTTATGGATTCTTCGAGAAACCATTATGGGAAAAGAATTGTTTGACCATGCTTTTAAAACCTACTCACAGCGATGGAAATTTAAACACCCAACTCCAGCCGATTTCTTTCGTTCAATGGAAGACGCTTCTGCAATGGATTTAGACTGGTTTTGGAGAGGATGGTTCTACACAACAGACGTAACAGACATCGGAATTCAAAGTGTAAAAAAGTTTCAAACGAAAACAGGTGAAAATGACACGGTCGAATTTGTTGAGGATACCTCTGCGGGTTTAAGCTTTGCGAATAAAGCTACTCATTCAAAATTTCACTATGAAATTACCTATAACAAACCGGGTGGATTAGTGATGCCAATCATTGTAGAATTTACCTATAAAGATGGTTCTACAGAGAGAAAAACCTATCCAGCACAAATTTGGAGGTATAATGACAAAGAAATTACAAAAACCTTCTCTTCTGATAAGGAAATTACAAATATTGCTTTGGATCCCGATTTAGAAACGGCAGATGTAGATACTTCAAACAACAGTTTTCCAAGAAAAGAACAAAAGAAGTTTACACAATTTAAAAAGAAAATGAAGGGCTAAAAAAAAAGTCCTTTATCTCTTAAAAAGCGAAATCTAGTTGATTTCGCTTTTTTTTGGCGACTATTTGGAGGTTTTATCTGATAAATATTTGTTAATTCTTTGCTTTTTTTTACTCATTTAAATTCAAATTCTTAATTTACACGCCATTTCAAAAAAACAAAAAAAATGAGAAAATTATCAGTACTCGTATTTTCACTTTTCTTTGTGGCGACTGCTTCTTTTGCACAAGCGCCTGTAAAAGAAAAAAAGAAAACACAACAAGGACACACCGATCAAAACAAATTCAGACAAATGAAAGATGTTTTGGCAACACCAAATGATCAGCATGCTGCATCTGGCGCTCCAGGAAGCCAATACACGCAACAAAAGGTAGATTATGTAATGGACATTCGTTTGGATGAAAGTGCCAATCGTATTTATGGTGATGAAAACATTACCTATCACAACAATTCTAAGGATGTTTTAGACTACTTATGGGTACAATTAGATCAGAACATGAGAGCAGATGATTCCAAAACACCCTTGGCGAAATCGAACGGTGCTTCTCTTTTTATTACTCCAGCGAATTTTCAGAGTACTTATATGAATGAAAAGAAAGGATTTGGATTCAACATTACGGCGGTAGAAAGTAATGGTGCTCCCCTATCCCATTTCATCAACAGAACCATGATGCGTGTCAACCTACCAAAAGCTTTGCAGCCAGGAGAAAAGTTTAAATTTCGCATTGCATGGAATTATAAGATTAACGACATCAATAAAGACGGAGGAAGATCTGGTTTGGAAACATTTCCTGACGGAAACAACAACTATACCATTGCACAGTTTTTTCCAAGATTAGCAGTCTACAACAACGTAGAAGGCTGGCAAAATATGCAATTCTGGGGACGTAGTGAATGGGCCTTAGAATTTGGAAGCTATGATGTAAAAATTACCGTGCCTGCAGATCATATCTTAGATGCAACGGGAGATTTACAAAATGAGAAAAAAGTATTGACTAAAAAACAACGTCAACGCTTTGCAAAAGCAAGAAAAACTTTTGACAATCCTGTTTTAATTGTGACCCAAGCGGAAGCGGAAGCTGCAGAAAAAGGACGTGCTACTGGAACAAAAACATGGCACTTTAAAGCAGACAAAGTACGTGATTTTGCTTTTGCGACTTCTAGAAAATACATTTGGGATGCCATGGCAACCAATGTCAATGGAAAAACAGTTATGGCGGTTTCTTTGTATCCGAAAGAAGGAAATCCTTTATGGGAAGAACACTCTACTAGAGCAGTGGCTACCACCCTTGTTGAATACTCAAAATTAACTTTTGACTATCCATATTCAAAAGCAATTTCTGTGCACTCGGAAAGACAAGGAATGGAATATCCAATGATTTGCTTCAACTTTGGAAGACCAAATCCAGATGGAACCTATTCAGACAGAACCAAAAAAGGAATGATTGGTGTGATTATTCATGAGGTGGGACACAACTTCTTTCCAATGATTGTAAACTCTGATGAGAGACAATGGACTTGGATGGATGAAGGATTGAATTCTTTTGTAGAAATTTTAGCAGAAGATGTGTATGATGCCGAATTGTTTGCTTCCAACCCAACCAAAGCGATTACGCGTTA
>Ga0206127_1004947_pt1 | contig 11466 bp, 8 predicted proteins | sample Helgoland_Spring_6_FD_148646 | JGI IMG/M metagenome (GOLD analysis project Ga0206127, IMG submission 148646) | Pelagic subsurface seawater microbial communities from Kabeltonne, Helgoland, North Sea - Helgoland_Spring_Bloom_20160419_1 | ecosystem: Environmental > Aquatic > Marine > Epipelagic ...
TAACACAGATAATTTGCATTGGGCAGCTGCTTGCGAGCTTCTGCACAACGCCTCACTGATTCATGACGACATCAGTGACGCCAGTACCCACAGACGTGGCCAAGAGAGCATCCATCAACATTTTGGATCCGATATGGCACTCTGTTTGGGCGACTGGATGATCGCCAAAGCCTTCGAGCTCGGCGCGAGAAACAGCCAACACAGTGGTGTTCTCGTCGCCTTGTTAGCTCAGGCAATGCAGGAAACCTGCAGTGGCCAGATAGCCGATATTACCCAACGCCAATGCGCCGAACTCGATGAATGGCAGCGTATTGCCAAGGGTAAAACCGCACCATTATTAATTGCCCCGATTAAGGGCGCCGCGATTGCCGCCGGTCTGGATGCCGATCTTAAAGGTCTCGAGCATCTTATCGGTCTCTGCGGCTTGGCCTATCAGGGCCGCAACGATATTGACGACATTATTCCGTCCAGCCATCGCTCCAGTGATCTCGATGGCCGCAAACCCAATTTAGTCGTCAGCCTGTTTGCCCAGCATGGCGCAGGATCCGAAGAGTTTGTGAGCTGGTATCAAACCGAAGATACCGAGCAGCTAGTCCACTGGCAGCGCCGCATCGCGTCCAGCGATGTTATTCTGCAAGCCAACCAATCAGTAGATTACTGGCTGTTACAGGCCGACCAGTTGGTGAGCTCGTTACCCGTTCAATTGCAGTCAGTGACCCAGGGGTTAGTGGCCACCGTAAAACAGAAAACAACAGTAAAACGCCAAGGGCGGATCGCTTGACATCAAAGACATTCGGAGCTGGAAAAACAGTCATTATTATCGGAGCAGGCTTCGCCGGTATAGCAACAGCATTAAGACTCAAAGCTATTGGTTACGACGTCACCTTAATGGAGCGTTTAAATAGCCTCGGCGGTCGAGCGCAGGTTTTCGAACGCGGTGGCTATCGCCATGATGCAGGCCCCACCGTTATTACCGCCCCCTTTCTGTTTGATGAACTATTTGAACTGTTCGATGAAAAACTCACTGATCATCTCGACTTTGTTCCACTAGACCCCTTCTACCGCTTTCATTTTGACGACGGCAGCCAGTTCGATTATCGCGCCAGCATTGAAGACACATTAACTGAGATTCGTCGCTTTAATCCCGACGATGCTGAAGGTTATTTAAAGCTGCTTGAGAAGTCTAAAAAGGTATATGACGTCGGCTTTAAGCAGCTGGTTCATCGCCCATTCACGCGAGTCTGGGATATGGTCAAACAGATTCCGGCGTTGCTGATACTCAAATGTTATAGAAGCGTCTCCCAAATGGTGAACAGCCATTTAAAGCATCCGCTGATTCGTCAGGCATTTTCTATTCACCCACTTTTAGTCGGTGGAAATCCGTTTAAAACAACCGCTATCTACACCTTGATTCATTATCTCGAGCGTCGCTGGGGTGTATTTTTCTGTATGGGCGGTACCGGTAAATTGGTTGAAGAGCTGGGTGCGCTGATGGAACGCCACGGCATTAATATTCAGCTCGACGCTGACGTCGATGAAATTATTGTTGCAAATAAGCGTGCCACTGGTGTGCGCCTGAGTAATAACCAGGTGATGAACGCCGATCTGGTAGTCTTTGGCGGCGATCCAGAAACCTGCTACAAACACCTTTTACCCCAGAAAAAATTGCGCCTACCGAGTATTAAAAAGCAGTACAGCATGGGGCTGTATGTTCTTTATTTCGGTACCAAAAAACTCTATCCCGATGTCGCCCACCACAGCATTTGGATGGGACCTCGATTTAAACAGCTGCTTTCCGAAATTTTTGATGCCAAAGAGATGAGCGAAGATTTCTCTCTCTATGTGCATCGTCCCACGGCCACAGACAAAAGCTTTGCACCAGAGGGCTGCGAGTCATTTTATGTGCTGTGCCCGGTGCCCAACCTCCAGGGCAATGTAAACTGGGAGACAGAAGGCGAGGTGCTGCGCGATCGCATAGTAACGGCCCTCGAAGAGACTATACTGCCAGAACTTTCCTCAGTGATTGAAGAGGTGTTTTGGATGACCCCAGAAGATTTTGCCAAGGATTACCGCTCCATGCATGGCGCTGGTTTCTCTATCGAACCCAGGCTTACCCAGTCTGCCTGGTTCCGCTTTCACAACCGCGACAGCGCAGTGAATAATCTCTATTTTGTGGGTGCAGGCACCCATCCCGGCGCCGGCCTTCCCGGCGTTGTCAGCTCAGCCAAGGTAGTAGAAGAACTGCTTACTGGTGTTGAGGTGGGTTCGGGAGGATAGATGAGCAATCCAGTGCTGCCAGACTCACCAGCCCCAAAGCAGATACTGGCACGCCATGGAAAATCATTCTATTGGGCCAGTAAGTTTCTCGGGGTTGAACTGGCCGACCGCGCCGCACGACTCTATCAATTTTGCCGCTATGTGGACGATTTAGCCGACGGTGATCTTCCCGACCGCCAAGAATCCCTTGAAGATATTCGCGCCCGCCTTGCCGGTAAAGAACTTGCCGCTGGACCAGAAATTGAAGCCTTTATCGCGCTAGCCAACAGTAACAACATCCCCCTCAGTGCCGCATCAGAGTTGCTCGACGGTATGCTCAGCGACCAAAACCCCACCGCCGTTGCCGACGAAGCCGAGTTATTGCGCTACTGCCACGCCGTGGCAGGCACCGTGGGCCTAATGATGTGCCGCGTACTCAACTGCGAAGAACCCCGCGCCGACAGCTTTGCCATTGATTTGGGGGTTGCCATGCAGCTCACCAATATCTCTCGGGATGTATTGGAAGACGCCAAAATGGGGCGCCGTTATCTCCCCGCTAGCTGGGCAAGCTTTACTCCGTCACAGATTGCTAAAGCAGGATTGGAAGACGAGGACACTGACTGCCGCCAGCAAGTAGCCGAGGGTATAGCCCGGCTATTAGATTTATCCGAACAATACTATGCCAGCGCACTGCTTGGTATACGCCTATTACCCTTTCGCTCAAGACTCTCCATTGCCATAGCACTGCGTGTCTATCGCCAAATTGGCTGGGTACTCAGACGCCGAAACCTAGCCTGGTGGCAGGGCCGAGTCATGGTAACCGGCGGGGAAAAAGCACTGCTCAGTCTGCGCAGTCTATTGGATTTACGCCCAATAAAAGTACCGCCACACCGTTCTCAGTTGCATCAGCATCTGCAGGGATTAGCCGGTGTCCAGTAATCCAATAGAGCTGGATATCGCCATCATTGGTGGCGGTAGCGCAGGGATGGCATTGGCCTCCAAATTAGACAATCTGTCCGCCGCCGTATTTGAACCTAAGACTGCAGCAGAACGAGACAGTAGCTGGGCGTTATGGGCGCAACCCGAGCAATTAGAACAACTCAGCCCCGCCATTAGAGGCAGCTGGGACAAATGGCGCCTAATTGACCACAGTGGCGAAGTTATCCACCAGAGTAATGAATACCGCTATACCAGCCTTAGCTCAGGGCAATATTTACAGCATTGCGAAGCCAGCTTAAAAGATTCAGTGAACCTAGTCAGAGCGGCCGTTGATGATCTGACAGCAGAGGAAAACGGCGGGCAATTTAGCGCCGATGGGCAAGCCTACAAGGCTAAAACTATCTACGACAGTCGACCCCCAATAATGGGAGACAATAGCCTGCGTCAGCACTTTGTTGGCTGGGAAATAAGCACCAAGGAACCCATAACTGATGCCGATATCGCCACATTAATGGATTTTCGTGTCGACCAGTCTCGCGGCCTGCACTTTATCTATGTACTCCCCTACTCCGATCGCCATCTACTTGTAGAATCGACCATGATTTCAAACCAGCTCGAAGATAAAGACTGGTATCGCAATGCCATCAGTCAGTGGCTCGCCGACCGCAATATACAGATGCAGTCTCAGTTGCGAGAAGAATACGGTGTGATTCCCATGGCTGCAGTGCAACCCCAGAATACCCAGGTGCCCACTATTGGCGCGGCAGGCGGTTCTGTGCGGCTATCCTCAGGCTACGCGTTCAGTACGATTCAGGCCCAGATGGCAACATTAGCAGAGGCCATAAGCGCCGGTGAGCGCGAGGTACCCGCACCTTTTTCGAGACGCCTTATCTTTATGGATAGGGTCTTTAATCGCGCACTTAGTGCCCAACCGGATCGTGGCGTGGGTTTATTTATGGCGACAAGTAAGGCGCTAGACGCTGAAGAATTTGCGCGATTTATGCTCGGCAATGCAGGCGCTATGGAATGGGCGAAAGTCATTATGGCCATGCCTAAATGGCCCTTTATACAGGCTGCTCTGCGGCAGGTGTTTAAAAATGACTAGCTGGGACCTAGCCGCCATTGCAGCGGTACTGCTTTTTGGAGTGCCTCATGGCGGCCTAGATGGCGCAGTGGCACGACGTATTGGTTGGCCTCAGAGCACTGCTGCCTGGCTTGGATTCCATATTGGCTATATCGCGCTGGCAGCCTTGGTTGTCTGGTTTTGGTGGCAATGGCCCGTGCTAGGGCTGGCCATATTTCTAATTATCTCAGCGCTGCACTTTGGTCAGAGTGATATTGCCAGCATTCCAGCGTCTACTAACGACAGACTCAATAATCGGTGGCTGCCTCTGGTCGCCCATGGTGGCCTAGTCTCTATCGCTATTCCCAGCTTGCAACCGGCAGCCGTAGAACCAGTTTTTGCCCTCTTAGTGGGCGACAAAGGTGCGACCATGCTACTCCAATCAATTGGCGCATTATTTTTACCCTGGCTTCTGAGCTTCGCCGGCTATGCGGTTTACGCCTCGAAAAATCCGGCATGGCGAAAACCGCTCAACAGCCTGATCACCCAATTAATACTGGTGTTCTTACTGCCACCGCTTATTAGCTTCGCCCTGTATTTTTGCCTCTGGCACAGCCGCAGTCACAGCTTGCGGATATGGCAAAGTATTGAAGATGATAGCGAGCGCAGGCGCAGTTTTATTGAGGCCGCAATCTATAGCCTGATGGCCTGGACTGCCGCGCTAGTCTTTTTATTATTTTTTCAGGGGTCCCTGTCTGCATCTATTGTACAGTTAACCTTTATTGGTCTCGCCGCACTGACAGTTCCTCATATGTTACTCGTCGATCTGGCCTACAACACTAAACAGCAGAGGCTGTTGCCATGACCAATATAAGCAATCGCAAAGACGACCATATCCAGCTTGCCCTCGAGGCGCGCCATCAGTCTCAGTCGGGTAGCCATTTCGATCGCCTAACCTTTGAGCACAGTGGACTCCCAGAGCAGGCCCTAGAAGACACTGACATAGCCTGTCACTTTTTAGGCCGGCCTATCGCCGCACCCTTTATGATCGGCGCCATGACCGGCGGCTGCAATAATGGTGAGCTTATCAATCAGCATCTGGCCGAGGCCGCGGAATATTGCCATATACCCATGGCACTGGGATCACAGCGCGCCGCCCTAGAGCAGGGTCTGGCACAGAACGTACGCCGCTGGGCACCCAATGCAATAATATTGGGCAATCTTGGCGCCACCCAGTTACAGCAATCTGGATTGGATCTGGCCAAACGCGCCGTAGAAAGCGTGGCCGCCAATGCCCTGATAATCCATATAAACCCCCTGCAAGAGCTTGTACAGCCCAACGGTGACCGAGATTGGAATGGAGTGCTCGACGCCATTCAAACCTGCGCTAGCGAGCTCTCTGTGCCCGTTATAGTGAAAGAAGTGGGTTCTGGCATTGGCCCCAGTACCGCGCAAAAACTCGTGGCTGCGGGCGTGCAGTGGATCGAAGTAGCAGGTCGCGGCGGCACGAGTTGGGCGAGCATTGAACTAGCGCGGAATGACTCCACCAGAGAACAGCAAATTGCCGCACCCTTTGTCGACTGGGGAATGGATACCGTTGAACTACTCTCCCAGGTTCGCAGTGCCTGTGCCGATGTAAATATGATTGGTTCCGGGGGTGTCCGCAACGGCGTGGATATTGCTAAATGCATCCGCCTGGGCGCCCAAATGTCGGCCTTGGCCCAGCCTTTTTTAGGGCCAGCTCTGGAGTCTTCGGAAGCCGTTATCGAAAAAATAGAGATCCTTCAGGAGCAGCTGCGCTGGACAATGTTTTTGACCGCCAGCCAAAACCTTATGGCATTGCGATCTGCGCCTCTGATATAAGCGCGATTCAGTAGACAGTCCGACGTAGGGCTGGTTAAATCCCCCCTCAAAATAACGATGACAGGTACTCAATTTTGTCCAATATCCAATGGCAAATCAACGCAGGCATAGGTCTGATTACTCTCGACCGACCCAAGGCGCTTAACGCTCTGTCACTGGATATGGTGCGCGATCTGCACAGTTTACTAACCGACTGGCAGGGACACCCAGAAATAGAAGCGGTGGCCATACGTGGCTCCAACAAAATTGGGCCCTTTGGCGCCTTCTGTGCCGGCGGTGATATTCGTTTTTTCCACGAGGCCGCTATTACCAACGACCCTGCCCTGGAAGATTTTTTCACTGAGGAATACAGCCTCAACCATTTAATTTTTACCTATCCCAAGCCCTATATCGCCTTTATGGACGGCATAGTCATGGGCGGTGGTATGGGCATCAGCCAGGGCGCAAGTCTGCGCATCGTCACTGAGCGCAGTAAATTGGCCATGCCAGAGACCAATATCGGCCTATTTCCAGATGTTGGCGGCGGCTATTTTCTTGGGCGGTGCCCGGGCGCCAGCGGTGAATATTTGGCCCTGACCGGACAGCTAATGCTGGGCGCGGAAGCCATTGCGGTAGACCTAGCCGACGCAGTCGTCGATAGCGCGGATATGCCCGCATTATGGGATTCATTAACCAGCGACCCCGAACTTAGCGTCTCAGAGCGTATTGAAGCCCTCCACGACAAATTGGAGACCTCCGCTGAGATAGCCTCACCTGAATGGCTGCACCCCAGCATCGACAGCATCTTTGCCCTTGAGACCATTAAAGATATCGCTGCAGCACTAGAAAATGACGGCTCGGATTGGGCGGCACAGACCTTAGATGTCCTGCATAAACGTTCGCCGCTAATGCTTCATGTTGTCCTCAAGCAAATACGTACCGGCAGAACATTAAGTCTGGCCGATGATCTGCGTATGGAGCGTGATTTAGTTCACCACTGCTTCCACACCGACCACCTCGGCCGATCAGGTCACAGCAGCGAAACGGTTGAAGGTATTCGCGCCCTCGCCATCGACAAAGACCACAACCCAGCCTGGAAACCGGCGCATATTGAAGATGTAACCCCAGATATGGTCGAACCCTTCTTTGCGAGCCCCTGGACAGGCATGACCCACCCACTGGCACTACTGAAGTAACCTGCAATGCATCTTCATGAAGAGCCAATAACCTGCCCTTATTGCTGGGAGAGCATCACCTTGCTGGTGGATCCCTCAGAATCTCAGACCTACACCGAAGACTGTTTTGTTTGCTGCCGGCCTATTTTGGTTAGCACTGAAGTTGCAGGAGAGCATATTGCCGTGCAGGTCACCCAAGAAGATTTGGGCTTTTAATCGGCCCTGTCTAGAAAATTCGATCGCGCCTTACACCTGCAATTAAGAGTAACAGTCCTCAAGCCATGTGCTGTTCAGTCGCCTCTTTGCATAACAGCCATCGACCCTGCCTAAAATTTCTATTGAATTGCCTAAGTATCCCAACTATTACTGAAATGTGGTTTGGGGAAATCATGTATCTAATTTTAGGCCGTATTATTATAAGAATTGACCTAACTAACATCTCCTGCAGTGACCACGGGCCAAAACAAGTATTCGTTTGACCAGCGCACCTATACCTGAACTAGCACCGGTCACGAATCTATAAGGACAATTATCTTACAGGAGGTCGTTATGTCACCTTTAACCGTGCCATATAAGCAGTCATCAATTAGCCTAGTTACCGCTGGGTGCCTAGTACCCTTACTTTTCTCAACAGCTACAGTTACTCAGGCGCAGGAACTAAGACGCAGTGGCAGCATTCTCATGGAGGAAGTTACTGTCACCGCCCGCAAACGGGAAGAAGCCATTCAGGATGTTCCCCTGTCAATTACCGCGTTAAATGGCGATCAGCTTGAAACATTAAAGATCCGTGATCTCAGTAACCTCGCCGTTACCATGCCCAATGTCGCATTGGATGATATTGGCACCTCAAGAGGTGTTGCCAATTTCTCCATTCGCGGGCTTGGGGTCAATAGCTCCATCCCCTCAATCGACCCCACCGTAGGCGTATTTGTCGATGGCGTTTACATGGGGCTTAACGCCGGCATTATCTTTGATACCTTCGATTTAGACAGTATCGAAGTGTTGCGCGGCCCCCAGGGAACATTGTTTGGACGCAATGTCACCGGCGGCGCAGTGCTTATTAATACGGCTCTTCCAGGTGACGAGTTCGAGGCCAAGTCTCGTATCGCCATAGACGGCGGTAGTGACAATGGCCTCAACAACACCTACATCCAGGCCACCGCTGGAGGCCCAATAAGTGAAACCCTTAAAGCGAAAGTTAGTGTTCACTTCAATGATGATGGAGGCTGGTTTACCAACAGCTTTGACGGCGCTGACTTTGGTGAGATTGAGCAGCTTATGATTCGCCCCGTTGTGGTTTATACCCCCAGCGACCGATTCGAAATGATTACTCGCTTTGAATACAGTAAAACCTCCGGTGACGGGCCTGCAGCCCAGTCGCACCAAAGCGGAACTGGAACCACTGGCGTTTTGGCCAGCTTTGACCGCGACAGCTTTGACTTCTCTATCGATGAAACAGGCTTTCAGGATACTGAGACTAAATTCCTAGCATCAGAAGTAAACTGGGACGTCGATTTTGGTGAGGGTACCTTTACCAATATCTTTGGCTGGCGCGATTTTAGCCAGAGTAACAATGGTGACATTGATGCCCAACCGGCCCATTTCTTTCATGCCCCCACCTGGCTAGAAGCGGAACAGTTCAGCAACGAATTTCGTTATATAGGGACCTTCGATAATCGCACTACGGTCACTGCAGGACTGTTTTACTTTACCAATGACCTTACCGCTCACGAGCGTCGAGTCCTACTGGGCGGCGCATCAACCCAAGATGGCGGTGGCAAATATGAGGTCACTACCAAAGCGGTGTTTGCCTCAGTGGACTATGCCATTAATGACAGCCTCACCCTTAGCGCTGGCGCGCGCTTTACCGACGAGGAAAAAGAGGTCGAAATTGCCTCGTTAATCGCCAATGTAAATAGCCCTTGCATGGTCACCGAAGGTACCTGTCCGTTTGATTTTACCGACAATGAATCTTGGGACAGCTTCTCACCTAAAGTTGGCGCATCCTATGCCCTTGATGATGACTCTCAGGTCTATGGTCACTGGACAAGAGGATTCCGTTCAGGCGGCTACAACCTGCGCAATACCTCTGGGGATTTGGTTAACAATGGCCCCGGCCCCTTTGATCAGGAAACCGTTGAGACTGTGGAGTTCGGCTATAAAACTCAGCTGGGTGATCGCGGGCGTTTAAATGCCGCTATTTTCAATACCCAAGTTGACGACATGCAGCGGGAGGTTAATCTGGCTGACCTAGTATCGGGGGTAGTGCAAATTATCAAAAACACCGCGGATGCCACTATTTATGGTATCGAAGTCGATGGCGCCTATAGCCTCACCGACGATCTATTCTTCAGCGCCTCTGTGGGTTGGATCGACAGTGAATATGATCGCGTACTGTTTGATATTAGCGGTGATGGCATGATCGATAGCACCGATTTAGCCCTCGACCTGCCGCGAGCGGCCAAACTCACTTACAACGTCAGTCTGTCGCGAGACGATAATGTCGGAACCTGGCTGGTCAGCTCGCGAATCAGCGTATCCCACCGTGATGAGTCGGCTTACCTCGACAATAACCTCGGCTCAATTAACGAGCAGGATATTATCGATGCAGGCATTGATATGTACTCGGGAGATGGCCACTGGAGTATCGGTATCTATGGCAAAAACCTCACCGACGAAGTAAAACATGGTGGTGATACCCAGCTGCCAGCAACGGTTGGCCCGGCAGCACTAGGCGGTACTTTTTCACCCCTAGCCAAGGGACGCATCATAGGCGCAGAGGTTACCTATAACTTCTAACGTAAAATCTGCCCCATACGCTAGACAACAACCAGGAGCCGCGAACAGAGCAATCAGTTCGCGGCTTTTAACTGTATGATCACCAGCCTAACCAGACTCATCCAAAACAGGCTGTAAAAAAATGGCGCTCAGTGCAACCATCTGCAAAGCAGAACTTAACATTATCGATATGGATCGCCATTATTATCAACAGCACAGCCTCACTCTGGCCCAGCATCCCTCCGAAACCGATCAGCGCCTTATGGTCAGGCTGCTGGTATTCGCCCTGCATGCCAGCGAGTCACTCAGCTTTACCAAAGGTCTGAGCACAGACGATGAACCCGACCTCTGGCAAAAAAGTCTCAGCGACGATATTGAACTCTGGATTGAGTTGGGACAGCCCAGCGAAAAACGCCTGAAAAAAGCCTGTGGTCGATCTCAGCAAGTGATTGTTTATACCTATGGTTCAGTCGCTAAGTGGTGGCAACAGATGCAGCCGCAAATTGCCCGTTTTAAAAATATTACTGTCTATCATCTGGATACAGAAACCACTGAAATACTCCAGACAATGAAACAGCGCAACCTCGATATTCAGGTCAGTATTCAGGATCAAGAAGTCACCTTTCACAGCGACAATCAGTCCCTCCGTTTCGTCCCTGAAATAAAAGTCCAAATCGAACAAAAAAGCTAAAAATTTCCTTTGTAATTTCGCATTTCGAGAGTACTCTGGCGAAAAATCCTTAGAGTCATTTTGCAATGCCCGTTAAAACCCTTTTCAGTATCTGGCCGCTCTTTGCAGGCCTGTCACTTATTGGCCTCGCCGTTGGCGTACAGGGCAGTTTGTTAGGCGTGCGCGCTGAGCTGGAAGGCTTTGATGACTATCTAATTGGCCTGTTAATGTCCTGCTACTTTGCCGGATTTTTGGCAGGGTCATTACTGACGCCAAAAATGATTCAGCGAGTCGGCCATATCCGCATGTTTGCCGCACTCTCTGCCGTGGCCTCAGTTACCATTTTGATACATGCCATTTATATTGAACCCTGGGCCTGGGCATTAATGCGCCTGCTAACCGGCTTCGCCTTTTCAACCATTTATGTGGTTTCAGAAAGCTGGCTTAACCAGGCGTCGACCAATGCCAATCGCGGTCAGACCCTTTCTATTTACACCAGTATTTTATTGGCGGGTATTTGCGCCGGGCAGTTTATGCTCAACCTGGCCAACCCACTCGACTTCACATTGTTCATTTTGATTTCAGTGATGGTCAGTGTCGCCGCCGTGCCCATCTTACTGTCGCCAATCCAAACACCTGCCATTGAAGAAATCGAACGGGTAACTATTCGTCACCTTTGGTATCGCACACCCATGGGCGTGACGGGTATTGTTCTATCCCAATGGGTATCCAGTATTCTGTTT
>Ga0206127_1004950_pt1 | contig 11458 bp, 5 predicted proteins | sample Helgoland_Spring_6_FD_148646 | JGI IMG/M metagenome (GOLD analysis project Ga0206127, IMG submission 148646) | Pelagic subsurface seawater microbial communities from Kabeltonne, Helgoland, North Sea - Helgoland_Spring_Bloom_20160419_1 | ecosystem: Environmental > Aquatic > Marine > Epipelagic ...
CAGGGTAGGATTGATGAGATTCTTGTGACGGCGACGAAGCGGGAGACGAGTTTGCAGGATACGGCGATGTCGATTTCTGCGATTGGTGGGAATGCGATTGCGAAGCAAAATTTGGTTGGCATGGATGATTATTTAAGGAATGTTCCTGGGGTGAGTTTTCAGGATCGGGGCGCCGGACAGAACAGCATTGTTATTCGAGGGATGGCAACGGATCCGCAGTTTGAAAGTTCTACCGCAGGCGCCTATTTTGGTGAGACCCCTATTGCGGATATGAGGGGTCCTGCGAATGCCGGCTCGGGTGGTAACGCCGATGTGAAGCTAGTGGATATTGAACGTGTTGAAGTGCTGCGCGGGCCCCAAGGCACTTTGTATGGTGCTGGCTCTATGGCCGGTACGGTAAGAATCATTCCTAATGCTCCACGACTTGATGTTATAGAAGGTAGCGTTGCCACACGTTACTCCAATACCGCTGAAGCCGGTGGTGATAACTACTCTGTGCAAGCGGTGTTGAATCTCCCTGTGGTTGAAGACAAATTCGCTGTTCGGGCTGTGGCTTATCGATTTGATAATAGTGGTTTTATTGATAATGTGGCTGCTAGCCAACCGACCCCTTGGGTTGCTGATGGAGTGACCTTATACGGTGCTGTGGCGGAAGATAAGGGCGATCGTGGAGCTGATACCTATACCGGCTTTCGGTTGATGACCTTATGGCAAATCAATGAGCAGTTTGATGCGACTCTTAGTTATCTGAATCAGGAGATTGAACAGGATGGTTTGCCGGAAGTGAATTTGCTGGCAGATGATGACTTTCAGCAGCAGCGATTGAATATAGGCCGTGATCAGCAGGGCGATGAGTTTTTGGAGAGTGAACTGGATGTTGTCAGTTTGGTACTGAACTATGACTTGGGCTGGGGGGCGATCAGTAGTGCGACTTCATGGCTGGATAATGATGCCGCTATTGGTCAGGACATGACTTCTTTTTGGGGTTTTACCGGCAGCTCCGCCTATTTTACTAACAACACAAGCACGACAGACATCTTTATCGAAGAGTTGCGTCTGTCTTCACAATTGGATGGCCCTCTACAGTTTGTGGCGGGGCTTTACTATGAAGATAGGGAGTCAGAACGGGATCTATTTACGCAGTGGAGTGGTGATCAATCTATCGATCCGTTTCCGCCCTCCGGGTTGGCTCTCTCCCATATTCAAGACGAAAGGAATGTTGAACAAAAAGCTGTTTTTGGCGAGCTAAGCTATCAGTTTTCTGAGCAATGGACCGCGACTCTTGGTGCGCGCCATTTTGATTACGAGGCAGAGGATATTGAGTCTAATACTTTTAGAGGGGTGGTTTTACGCGTGAATCGAAGGTTGGTCACTGAAGAAACAGGTCAGATCTATAAGGGGGTATTAAATTTTACGCCTAATGAGGACCTGCTGATTTATGGTCAGTGGGCGCAGGGTTTTCGTCTCGGCCGTGGGCAAGTTCAGTCTTCTACATGTACGGCCGCCGGCTTTTCAGTTCCAGGTATTGATTCAGATAGGGCTGAAACTTTGGAGTTTGGTGTTAAATCGGCTTGGCTGGATAATCGTATTACCTTTAACGCGGCTGTCTATCGAACGGATTGGGATGATCTTCCTGTTAGAGTAACAATATCCGTAGACCCGGCTTGTAATCCCACCCTTAATGCAGGTAAGGCTGTCTCAGAAGGTGTTGAAATAGAGCTCCAGGCGCGATTAACGGAGAGCCTAAAGTTGGATGTCAGCGCTTCCGTGGTTGATGCCACCCTAGACGGAACCTCCAATTTTGGAAATAAAGGCGATGACCTGCCCGGCTCTGCTGATTACAACGCCAGTGTTGGGATGGAGTACGATTTTACCTTGGGTAACTATCCGAGCTTTGCTCGTATCGACTACAACTATGTGGGTGAATATTTTAATAACCTTCAAGGTGCCGGTACGCCGGCCGGTGACTTTGGTCAGTTTCACGCCAAGCTCGGTGCAAAAGTGGGTCAGGTGAATGTTGATTTGTTTGTCAATAATCTTACCAATGAAACCGGTTTTACCTGGATAGAGTTCTCATTCTCGCGATTTACCGGATCTCAGCGTGCCTACGCTATCCGACCGCGCACGGTGGGCCTCAATATAGGGTATCGATTTTGATCTAGAGATAAGGGTGCCTGGTATTTGTCAGGCACCGCATTCTGCCCCGCGATAAATTTTTTTGAATATTCTTTTCTCCTGCTGGGTGCGATGTTGAGGCAGTACCGGAAATTTCATTTCTGCTGTTTTTAGTTTCTTGATATGTGCCGTTGTGTCCTTACCTTTATGGATCATTTATGCTTTTTGATGTAATCAATACTGATGATATAGAAGTGCAATAATGAATCAAAATACCACATCTCAAAACATCATCTACGCGTTGCCGTTTTTTTCCTACTCCTTGTTAATCACCGGGCCTATGGCAGTCATGCCAGGGCTTTACGTCAAGTATTTTGGTTTATCAATCGGTGCTATTGCCCTGGCAAAGTTGCTGGCACGTTTGTTTGATGGCATTACAGACCCCCTGATTGGTTATGCTTCCGATCGTTATCAGCATCGCTATGGTACGCGCAAACCCTTGATTATCGTGGGAGGTGTTTTATTGTTATTGATCGGTGCGATGCTATATATCCCTTACGGTTGGGAAGCACAATATTCTCAGTCTCTTAGCTTTAGCTATTTTTTGTTCTTTTATCTGGCCTTTACATTATCCTGGACGCTGATGAAAGTACCGCTATTGGCTTGGGGAGCGGATCTCTCCAGTGATGTTCAGGGACGAAGTCAGCGGTTTAGTTTTAGTGCAATAGCAATCAGCAGTGCACCGGTGATGTTTTTTGTTATTCCTTTTTTTCCCGTGTTTGAGTCGACGGAAGTAACACCTGAGACACTAAAAGTCGTGGTTTATGTCTCAGTGGTTTTAATGCCGCTGTTTTTATTTGTTTGTATGCGAAGTGTTCCTGATCCCCCCAGATATCCCGAATTGTTAAGGAAGCAGGTCGCGGAAGAGGTGCAGGAAATCAATCGATGGGACCGCTTTAAAAAAGTAGTCAGGCTTGTCATAGCGAATAAGCCTTTGCTAGTGTTTTATCTTGCCTATGGCCTTGCTGGATTGGGCAATAGCATGTCGAGTGGTTTAACGTTTTTCTTTGTGGATAATTATTTAGGGATTGCAGAGAAACTACCTTATGCCTTTATTATGAGTTTTGGCGTGAGTGTCCCCGCGTCATGGTTCTGGGGTGTTTTGGCAAAAAAAATCGGAGCAAAGTCTACTTGGTGTATTGGGCTGTTTCTGTGTTCGATCGGCCTAGCAGGTATCTGTTTTCTCGAGCCTGGAGAGGCGGCTCTTTGGCCGTATCTGGTGTGTAATGGATTGATCGGCGGTGGGTATATGTCGTGTTTTGTGGCTGGTTTTATGGTGTTATCCAATATCGCTGATTATGGTAAATGGAAGTTCGGCCAGGATTGTTCCGGCCTCTATTTTGCTTTTGCTGGCACGATGATTAAATTTAACCTTTCTGTTGGTATCGCCGTGGGTTTGTTGCTTACGGATTGGTTGGGCTTTGATCCTGAGGCAAAAGCCGTGTCTTCGGCGTCACGTGCTGCGTTGTTTATCCCCTACAGTGTGTTGCCAACGATTTTACTTATCCTTGCCACAATTGTGATTAGTCGCATCCCTCTCAGTACACGCCAGCATGCTGATATTGGTAGACGTTTGGATGCTGAAACACGGGTGGCAGCGGTGTCCATTGCTAAGCAATAAAAAGATAGAGTTAATGCGCCTGAAAAAGGCAGTGATTCGTAAGCGCTTGACGACTAGAACACTGAGAACCAACCACTAAACAAGGTGAACAATGCTTTCTCTATATAGAGTGAGAGAAAAACGGTTGTCGAGTTTAAAATACAATGACCTCGAGCAGTCAAGCATGCCTTCAAATCAACTGAAAAAATGGAGTGAGATTATTGTATGAATACAAAAACCAACCCCTTTCCTGTCAGTGACACTGAAATGCTGGCGCGTTACGAGCGTGCAAAAGCGATTATTCAGGGGTGGGGCAGCACCCGGGTGGCGCGCAACAGTACCGTGTACCCGACTTGGATCGGTGAGAGCAATGTATTTTGGTATGTGCGGGAGTATCTGCAGGAAGGTGACCTGAATAAACCGGGTAAAGAGTTTCGCTTAGTCGATGCCGCGGCAGCGAGCAATGAGTGTGCGTTTGATCACGACCTGTTGGCTGCGTTGTTAAGTGAAGCGACCGGGGAATCCATCGACCTGTACAACCTACCGCTCAGTGCCGTCGAGATCGAGCCGGCGCCACGGGTTGTGGAATTTTCCGCGATGGGTCAGTCCTGGCGTTATGATGAGCAGTCGCAGACTCTTACTGCCAGCAAGCGTTATCCTAAAGCCTGGGTGATCTCCCCCGATGGCAAACAAGCCGTTTTTGCGCGCGACCACAACCTCTGGTTGCGTGATCTGGACAGCGGAAAAGAGTATGCACTGACCACTGACGGCGAAGCGCTTTATAACTATGGCAGTTCCGGTACCGTGTGGGGCGGCGGCCGTCCGGTGCCGCCGGGTCTACCGGTGCAGGCTCGGTGGTCCCCGGATGGCAAGACCCTGTTTACCCTACAAAAGGATCGACGCAAGGTCAAAATCTCCCCGATTGTCCACCATATTCCCACCGATGGCAGCGTTCGCCCGCAACTGATTGAGTCACGCGTTGCCTACCCCGGTGATGAACACATCGAGGAGTATCGTCTGCTGTTGATTGATGTCGAGACTGGCCGGCAACGTTCGGTGGACTATCCAAGGGTGCCGGTCATGCAAGAATCCCACAAGGGATTTTTCGGCTATAGCTATGGTTGGTGGCATCAGGGTGGCCGGTGCGCGTATTTTATTGATATTGACCGTTACAGTCGTAGAGCAAGGGTTGTCGAAGTGGATGCGCAGAACGGCGCCACGCGGGTAATACTGGAAGAAACGTCCGAAACGAAACTTTCATTTGCTGATAATGACGCCTGGGCTCCCAACTGTCTCTATCTGCCGGCTACGGAAGAACTTATCTGGCAAAGCGAGCGCAGTGGCTGGGCGCATTTATATTTGTACGATCTTAAGACCGGCGCTCTAAAAAACTCTATCACCGTGGGTGAGTGGCGGGTGCATAAGCTCGTACGTTTTGACCCGAAACGCCGGGCACTATTTATCAGCACTGCTGGGCGGGTCAGCGGCAGAAACCCGTATTACCGGGATCTAGTGCGTGTTGATATCGACACCGGTGAGATGGTTATCGTGATCGACGGTGATTTTGAACATTTCACCAGCAGTCGGAGTTGTGTTTCCACAGCCTATGCGACTTTTCTCTGCGCCGATATCGAGGCCTGCAATGGCGTATCGGCAAGCGGTGACTATGCCGTGGTGACGCGCTCACGGGTGGATACGGTGCCGGAAACGGTGTTGCTTGGTCGTAATGGTAAACAAATTATGGTGGTGGAAACCGCCGATCTGACATTGCCCGAAGGGTGGGAGTGGCCGGAGCCTGTCAAAATGACTGCCGCCGATGGTGAAACGGATATTTACGGGGTGATTTATAAACCGGCGAACTTCGATCCCAGCCAATCTTACCCGGTCATCAACTCCACCTATGTCTATAACCCGATTTCATCGTATGTGGCCAAGGGTTCCTTTACCCAAAGTAGTATTGATGGAGCCAATTTTTACTATGAAGCAGCTCTGGCGCAGCTTGGATTTATCGTGGTACAGATGGATGGCCGAGGCTGTTCTGGCCGCAGCAAGGCCTTTTCGGATGCCTGCTATGGTCGTTCTTTTGAGGAGGCTAATAATCTGGAAGACCATGTGGTGGGTACTAAGCAACTCATTGAACATTTTGCTTATATGGACTCGGATCGTGTGGGCATTGCCTCGATGGGGCGTGGTTGTGGCGCGTTGATGGGCTTAATGAAGTACCCGGAGTTTTACAGCGTGGGAGTGGGTACTCATATCTTTGACAGCCGATTGATACCGGCTACCCGCGGCGCCGATAAATACATTGGGCCGGCGGGGTTGGCGCCGGGCACCCGCATGCTGGAGGATCGCGCGCCTGATTTTAAAGGCAAGTTACTGCAGTGTGTCGGCTTACTGGGATCGACGGACAGCGCTATCACCGCGACCTTGCGGGTTCTCGATGCGTTGCAACGGGCAAACAAGGACGTGGACGTGGTGGTGGAGCCAAGGGTGATGTCCGGCACCAGCAGTTATCAACTGCGGCGTATGTGGGACTACCTGGTGTGGCACCTGCAGGGCAATAATCCCCCTGAAGGGTTTGAGCTGAGTGGCACCATAACTGACGTGGGGCCATTACCATGAAATCGTTAATGAATAATACCTTAAGCTCGGGGCCGTCACTTAACCTCGAGCAGTTGGACCATTATATTGGAACGGCCATGGATCAATGGAAAGTCCCGGGTTTATCTCTGGCGATTGTCAAAGATGGTCAAACCGTGGTGAGCAAGGGGTATGGCATTCGGGAAGTGGGTAAGGACATCCCGGTGGGTGAACATACCCTGTTTCCCGTCACTGCTGCGACTCGCCTGATGACGGCATCCGCCTTGGCACTTTTAGTCGATGAAGGCCGATTGTCTTGGGATGATCGTCTGGTTGATCTCTTGCCCGGGTTCAGTACTGGCAGTGAGTTGGTTAACCAACACGCAACGTTGACCGATGCTCTGGCTTCGCGTATCGGGCTTGACTTTTTAGGGGAATTAGTGGCGTGTGGTTCCCGGCCTGGGCTGAGTCGCCGAGACTTGCTCGATAGCTTGCAGGGTATTAGTCAGCCCAAATGCTTTCGCAATAGGCGGGGTGAGAGTTATCTGCTACCCCTGGCAGCAGGTGAGGTAATCCCAGCCATCACCGGCATCAGTTGGGATGATTTTGTGCAAGCGCGTTTGTTCGATCCCTTAGGGATGACAGACAGTATCACGAGCCCTGCGTTGTTGCAGGGGCGGGACAATGTGGCTACACCGCACGGTGAGGTGGCGGGTGAGCGCGTGGTGGTTGAGCATGCTATGACCCACAACGTCGGTCCCGCGCTCTCCGTGTATAGCAGCGCTGCCGATATGGCGAAGTGGCTGCAGTGTCAGTTGGATAACGGTAAGGTCGGCGAGCAAGTGCTGATCCCTTCTGCGCAAATCGATGCGATACGCAAAGTCTGTATGGGAGGCCCTATCGGACTGCCTGGTTATGTACCGGACCTGATGGGTTGCGGTTTGGGTGTTTGGGAGTTCACTCATCGTAGCAGCGGATGCCGGGTCTATGGTCTAGGAGGGGACACAGAAGGCTTTGAAGCGTTCTATGTGTTTATTCCCGAGCTGAACCTGGGTATCGCCGCCATGGTGAATGCCTACCATTCTATTCCACAGCGCTTGATACCCTGGATTATCGATCGCTATACCGGTGCACCGGAAACGGATTGGATGGCAACCCTCAGTGACCTTGAGGAACGAGTCTTCACAGGGCCGAGGTTGCAACTGAATCGATTGCGTGAGCAATTAACCAAGCCCTCATGCCCTCCCGGGTTGCCGCTGGACGCCTATACCGGTGTTTACCAGCACCCTTTTATCGGTGAGTTAACGATTCGACAAACGGGGGAAACACTGGCCTATACCCTGGGTGAAATCTATCAGGGAGCACTCCCCCACGCGAATCACAATACGTTCTTTAGAGAGCCTGTCGGATCGATCTATAACCAATGTCTGTTTCGGGGACCACTACGCTTTAACCTCAGTGTTGAGGGAAATGTGGAATCCCTCACTATCGACGATAGGGTATTTCAAAAGTGCCAAGCCTAAAACGACACCGCATAACCAAACAATTAACCGAACAATGGAGAGAACCATCATGAGTAAAACACTCGTCATCAGCAACGCTACCGTGATTGATGTTGAAACCGGTGGTAAAAACCCCAGTGATATTCTAGTTGAGGGAGAACGCATTGTTGGCATCGGACCAGTGGGTTCGTTGGCGATACCGGCGGATGCACGTACTGTGGATGCCACGGGTCGCTATGCGATCCCCGGTTTATGGGATGCGCACGTTCATATGACCAGTTATGGGGAGATGGGAGACACGATTTTCCCGCTGTATGCCGGCTACGGTGTCACTAGCGTTCGAGACATGGGAGGTCATTTGGAGACGCTGCTGGCGTATCGCGATAAAGCTCTGCAGAAAGACCGGTTTGCGCCGCGCATTTGGTATGCCGGCCCCTTTATTAATAGCACCCCTGCTTATCTTCCTCCTAATCCCAAAAAAGGTTCAAAGTCGGTGGAAGTGGATACCCGAAAAGAGGCGCATCAACTGGTAGATACGCTAGTTGAGGCTGGTGTCCACTTTATCAAACCTTACGAAATGCTGTTGCCGGAGGCATTTACAGCACTGGCGGAACGTGCCAAACACCACGGCCTAAAGCTGGCCGGTCACACCCCGATAAGCATGACGATTGCCGACATCCTTGAGATTGTCCCCGACTACGATATCCAGCATTTGGGGGGCTTCGCCGGCATCAAAGTCGAATGCGCCTGCCACGGTGAACTATTACACCGTCAACGGACGGCCTTGCTGGCCGAGAGACGCGCAAAAGCGGATAGCGAGACGGCTGGGAATAAGATATTGCTAAATGTGGTCAAGGATTTGCCCACTTACCCGGAAGATCAGGATCCGGATAAACGTGCGGCGATGATCGAGTTATTTGTCGAAAAAGGAACCTGGCATACTCCCACCTTTATGATCATGACGAGCCATGCCAGCTTGGGGTTTGATAAGGACCCAGAACTCATCAAGTCGTTTCAGTATTTGCCCAAAGGGCTGGTGGCCGCCGGCAAGGCCGAATGGGAAAGCCTCAGAGAGGTCCTTGAATATTACTATAGCTGGGAGCAATGGCACATGGAAACCGTCGGGCTGCTGCACGAGGCCGGCGTGCCCTTGCTGGCTGGAACGGATGGCCCTTCTCCCTCTAGGGGAGGCGGTGGCATTTTGCTGCACTTTGAGCTGCAAGCGATGGTGCAGGCGGGTCTGTCGCCGCTTGAAGCGCTCAGGACCGCGACGATCAATCCCGCCAAATTCCTTGAAATTGAAGATGATCTCGGCGCCCTAGCCGAAGGTAAATATGCGGACTTGGTGTTGCTGGACAAAGATCCCTTAGAAGACATTCGTAATACATTGAGTATCAATAGTGTGTTCTCCAGAGGCCAGTATCTTGATCGCTCAGCATTGGATGATCTCTTTGCGGGTTTGGCGAAAGAGGCCGCCGCTGAGGAACCATGTCAATGACGACGATCAATTGGCACGAACGTGCAGAGCAAGCCGACTTAAGTGTATTGAACGTGGTCAACGGCGACACCGTAACGCCACAAGGCGCAGAAGAGATCGAAAAATATTCCCCCCGCGACGGCCGTTTGCTGTATCGCTTTGCTGAAGGCAATGCGGACGAAGTGGATAAAGCGGTGGCCGCTGGCCGAGCAGCGTTCAACGATGGCCGCTGGAGCCGCTTGCCGATCGCTAAACGCGCAGCGGTTTTGGTTCGTCTTGCAGAGCTTATCGAAGCAAACGGCGAGACCTTGGGTTTGTACGATTGCCTGGATGTAGGAAAGCCAATCAGCAAAGCGGTAACCGATGATATTGCTCGGGCGGCTCAACGTCTTCGCGGTGCAGCGGCCTTGGTGCCGGCTTTGGAGGCGCCATCGGCCACGGATCTGGGGCACATGTGCTACCAACGGTGTAAACCCTTGGGGTGTGTGGGGGCGATTGTCGGCTGGAATTACCCTTTGGCAATGGCAGCGGGCCGAGCGGCGCCGGTGCTACTGATGGGTAATAGCTTGGTGCTCAAGCCCTCAGAGTTCAGTGCGTTGTCTACCTGGCATTTGGCGACCTTGGCTCTGGAAGCGGGTGTCCCGCCGGGGGTGTTCAATGTGGTGAACGGCGCCGGTCATACGGTGGGCGCGGCACTGTCGGGTCATCCGGATGTGGACATGGTGTCGTTTGTCGGCAGCAGCGCCACAGGGCGGCACATTATGGCGGCAGCCGGGGCATCAAACATGAAACGGGTGCAATTGGAGTGCGGCGGAAAATCACCGTATATCGTGTTTGATGATTGCCCTGAAGATCTGGACTTTATTGCACAGGACATTGTGGATACAGCGTTTCCAAATCAGGGTGCCTTATGTGTAGCGGGCTCGCGCTTGTTGATACAAAAAGGTATTCGAGAAAAACTGATGCCCTTGGTGATTGAAAAGTCCAAGGCGATTAGAGCCGGGGACCCCTTAGATTCAAAGACGCCGTTTGGTGCCTTGGTGAATGAAGGTCATATGAACAAAGTCCTGGCTTACATTGAGAGTGGCACAAAGGAAGGCGCCGAATTGCTGTGCGGTGGCGAACGTGTATGTCCAGACGGGAATGCGGCGTTAAAGAATGGATATTACATTGAGCCGACAATATTCGATGGGGTGTCGCCCACAGCAAAAATCGCGCAGGAAGAAATTTTTGGTCCGGTATTATCGGTGCTGACGTTTGAGGATGAGGCCGAGGCGATTAGCTTGGCGAACAATACTCAGTATGGTCTTGCGGCCTATGCGGCAACGACGAATTTGGGCCGGGCCCAACGGTTGGGTGAGTACCTCGACACCGGTACCCTGGTGACGGTGGGCGGTACCCAGCTGTCCGGTGGAGCACCTGGCTTAAGTTCGGATAAACACAAGCAATCCGGTTTTGGGTTTAGCGGTGGTGTTAATGGCCTGAAGGCATTTTCGGTGACGACCACGGTGCGTTTGTATACCTAAAAATGGGCGTTGTTGAAGAAGGTGCGTGCGAAAGGCTGGGCGCCCACCTTGCAACGTTTGCATGGAGGTTCTTCCGCAGCACATCTTTCCTCATCTATTTCAACTTAGGTTTCCAGATCTGGTCGGTACTTCTACAAAAGCAATCCGGCATGGTTTGGTCTGGTGGTCTGGTGGTCTTGATGGGCTGGCGGCGTATACCGTAACAACCGATGTGCATATTCTTACTTAAGTTTTGGAGGTAATTACTATGGATCAGTCTCTTGAAAAGCCACTAGCAGCTAAAGATAGCTCTATAAAGACAAGCACAGCCGATCTCAGTCTGGCAGACCTTAACTTGGCAGACAGCAGTGGACTTCAGCAATTTGCCGAAGCCCAGGTGCAAAACCATCAGCTGCCTGCACTTTCATTGGCGGTATGGCAGGGTGGCCAGTTGCATTGCGCGGCCGCGGGTATTTTAAATATCAACACTGGCGTTACCGCCACCACCGATTCCATCTTTCAAATAGGTTCCATCACCAAAGTGATGACCACCTGCTTGGTGATGCAATTGGTGGATGAGGGCAGGGTAGAACTGGATGCGCCAGTGCGGCAGTACTTG
>Ga0206127_1004957_pt1 | contig 11444 bp, 10 predicted proteins | sample Helgoland_Spring_6_FD_148646 | JGI IMG/M metagenome (GOLD analysis project Ga0206127, IMG submission 148646) | Pelagic subsurface seawater microbial communities from Kabeltonne, Helgoland, North Sea - Helgoland_Spring_Bloom_20160419_1 | ecosystem: Environmental > Aquatic > Marine > Epipelagic ...
TTGGTGCACATAACCGGCGGTAAAGATCGAGAACTCAGGGAAGAACTGTGCCAGTTCTTGTGCCGATGTGATCGACATTTCTAGGTTGCCACGGCTGATTGCCTCAAGCTCTGTGCCTTGTGCGAAGAGCGTCGCGTTGTAGCTTGGCTCGTAGGCGGCGAAACCTGCAACCGCTGGACCAAAGACCTCTGCCATCGCAACAGCGCGTTGGTCTGTCTCAGATCCTGCCATAGACATGCGAAGCTGAACTTGATGCCCATCCGCGAATGCGGGGGTGGTTGCAATCGCGCCTGCTGAAAGCATCGCGGCCAATGTTAGACGACGTGTAAATTTAAGGGTCATGTGTGTCCTCCCAGACAATGTGTGCTTTTGATTTGAAAAGCGCGTTAAGATTAAGAAAGTAGTTATTCTGCGGCTGCATTTACCTCTTCGGTGAACGCGGCCATTTGAATGAGGGTTTGTGTAGTTGCGGCAAGTTGAATGGCTTCAACAACCTGCAATGTCCTAAGCCCCTCTTGCGCACTGACGAGCGGCTCGACGGTGCCCCGAATGACTTCGCAAAAGTGTGTGATTTGATTGACCAAAGGATCGGATTGCTCTTGTGGTGTGTTGGTCGCGGACATCGGGCTCCACCAGCTTTTCTTATCTTGATGTTGCCAAATGCGCATGTCGGGCAAAGACAACGAACCGTTCGATCCACCGATTTGATAGCAAGACTGACCCGTGCACGGATAGCTCGGGTTTTCTTGCGAGGTCAGCTCCCAGCTCCAAGGCGACACCACGCTGTCGGATACCGTTATCGTGCTGATTGCGCCGCTCTCAAATCGCAAGACAGCGGCGGCAAGGTCTTCGTTTTCATATCCGCGTACCGATGGGGCAAGTTGCGCTTGAACGGTCACGACTTCACCGCAGAATAGGCGCATCAGATCAACATCGTGCACCAGATTGACAGAGATCGGCCCAGCGCCGGATTGTTTGCGCCACGGTGCTACGTCAAAATAATCGTCCGGCTTATAGAACCAACACGTCGCTTGCGCCGCACGCACATCACCGATTGCGCCGTTCTTAATCATGGCGGCTGCCTGTTGGATCAGTGGATTGTGACGGCGATGATGACCCACAAGGATTGGAACACTTGCCGTTTGCGCCGTCTTGGTCAAAACGGCCGCCTCCGTTGAGGACGTCGCGAGCGGCTTTTCAATCAGCACCGGAACACCGCGCTTCACGCAGTCCATCGCCCCGCTCACATGCAAGGGCGTCGGCGTTGAGAGAATGACACCGTCTACGCTTGCGGCATCGAAAAGCTCTGTCAGACTTGCAAAACAAGGCACCGATATGCCCGTGACACCATTAGGCTCAACAACACCAACCAGCTCCACACTCGCGGCCTGCGCAATCGCAGCAATGTGACGTTGACCAATCAGGCCCGCGCCGACAACGGCAAGTTTGACAGGTTCGTGCATCGCGTCCTCTGCGTTAGATTCGAAGCCACCATATCGCAACTTCATTCATTTGCAATAATATATGATATTTTTCATAATTACATATTTTAGTGTCGATTGAGGACGAACTATGAGTCATGATAGGGGTGCACCGTTCGTTTTCTTAAAGGGCCTTTCATGTCATCCACTCTGAACACCGTCGGCTCTACCACATATGAGCGCATCAAGCGGGATGTGATCGTTGGCGACTTGGCTCCTGGATCCAAATTAAAGCTCGACGGCCTAAAAGAACGGTATAAGGCAAGCGTTTCAACACTGCGCGAAACCTTAAACCGACTTGCCAGTGAAGGCTTTGTCGTTGCTGCCGAACAACGCGGGTTCTTTGTGCGCCCCGTCTCGCGTGATGATTTGATCGAAATAACGGACCTGCGCATTCTGCTTGAGTGCTCCGCGCTTGAGACATCCATCTTGGCGGGCGACGCGGATTGGGAGGGCAATGTAGTTGCGGCCCACCACAAACTGCACAAGATCGAACAGAAGATGATGGCGGGGGATCAGTCGCAAAAAGAGCTTTGGAAACGATATGATTGGGAATTCCATCAAGCGCTGATCCAAGCGTGCAATTCACAAAACCTGCTCAGCCTACACGCAACGATTTTTGACAAATACTTGCGCTATCAGATGCTGGTTCTCACCTATCGCGGCGACGTTGCGACCGATGAGCACCGCGAAATGCTGGATGCTGCCCTTGCGCGTGACGTTGGGCGCGCCAAGGACATTTTAGAAGCCCACATCCGCAAAGGATTGGCCCATACTTTGGCTGAAATGAGCGAAACCAACGCAGATTTCTGACTACTTCAATCGCGGTGAACGGGCGGGACATTCATTGGAGTTATGACCTGAACGCTTGAAATCGGCTGGCGCGGACCCTCAGCTACGAGCCTATGACGATGCAAAAGCGCTTGCAGGACATTCTGCATATCCAGCCGCAAATCATGATGCAGAACAAAGTTTACTGAACCTTTGGACAACAACTGACGGTTATCGCGATCAAGATCATGGGCAATATAGATTGTCGGATCGTGTCCACTTTGCTCGAGCACATCAAGAACTGCGCGATTGCCGCCGCCCATTGAGTAGACTGCGCAAATGTCCGCAAGATCGCCAACAGCACCGGAAAGCAAACGCGCTGTTTCGAAATGAACGCCGCTTCCCCCGCTTAGCGCCACCAAGCGAAGGTTCGGGCAAAGCTCAGAGAGTTTTTCTGCAAAGGCTCGCGCGCGCTGCTCTTCCCCCAAGAAATTTTCGTTGCTGCGCAAAGCCAAAACCGTGCCATGCGCGTCACCAAGCGCGGTTGCGGTGAGATACGCAGCAGTCTGGCCTGCACTTTCATTATCAAGTCCAACATAGGCGATACGATGCGCATCGCGGATATCAGTCACCAGCGTCACGACAGGAATACCTGCTTTGTGGAGCATCTCAACACAGCCACGCACTTGGGCGGTGTCACGGGCTTTCAAACAAACGCCTTGGCTACCCCGCTTGGCAATGCGGGTGAGGATTTTAGTGATCTCGATGTCGCTCATCATCTCTTGCGCGACAAAACGCAGCCGACAAGATGCACCGCTGACCTGACCCACAACCTGTTCTGCCGCTTGCCTGACTTCACGGCTGAACCGTGTCGGGGCCTCGATGACAAAGTCAAAAAACATCCTGCGTCCGCGCGCTGACATTTGGCTTTCTTGCGCTTCCAACTCCGATATTGCCGCCGCAACGCGGGCCTGTGTCTGCGGACTAACATGGGAGCGCTTATTCAAAGCACGATCAATCGTTGCTGTGCTTAGCCCTGCTTGCAGGGCGATCTCTTTGATGGGGAAGCGATGTGTCATTTGATGTGTTTTTGATGTCTTATTGTAACCCCTGCAAGATTATTCTTCTTCACACTGAAAGGCGAACACAGGAGAGTCCGATCATGTCACAAAACCCCACGCCCCATATTTCATATTTCAATGCAGACGCTTGTGATTTGAACGACTTCAAAACGTTGATCGCGCAAACGACATCGAAAGACGCTGTTTCGAATGCCTGCGACGTTCAAAGCAACATCCCGATCTACGATATGGCCGCGCTGCGTCCCCTTCTGAACGACCCAATTAGACGCAAACAAATCCTCGGAGAATGGGCGCAAGTCTTGATGTCGGGTGCTGGGGTTTTGGTAATGCGCGCGACCTACAGCGATACGACTGTCATTGATGATGCAACCGCGATCTATGACGATATCATCGCCGCTGAAAAACAGGAAAGCGGTGGCAAAAGTGATCATTTTGCCGCTTCTGGTGCGAACGATCGAATTTGGAATTCCCTACAGAAACTCTGCGAACACACACCCGAAATCTTCCTGAGATATTTCGCCAACACGTCCATTGCTGCAATCTGCGAAGCCTGGCTTGGCCCAAACTATCAAATGACGGCGCAAGTCAATCTGGTCCATCCAGGCGGCGCAGCACAGCTTGCACATCGTGATTATCATCTCGGATTTCAAACTGCCGATGTCAGCGCAAATTATCCCGCGCATGTCCACGATCTTTCGCCAGCGTTAACGTTGCAAGGCGCTGTTGCGCATTGTGATATGCCTATTGAGAGCGGCCCAACCAAGCTGCTGCCTTTCTCGCAAGCCTACCGAGCAGGTTATGTTGCATGGCGACGCGATGATTTTCGGGCACTCTTTGAGGAAGAACATGTTCAGCTTCCCTTGTCCAAGGGCGATGCAATGTTCTTTAACCCAGCGATCTTTCACGGTGCGGGTGCCAATTCGAGCACTAACATTCACCGTATGGCAAACTTGTTGCAAGTCTCATCAGCTTTAGGGCGCGCCATGGAAACGATTGACCGGAGCAAAATGTGCAAGTTGCTGTATCCGCACGCAATGACGGCGAAGCAAAACAACAGCCTAAGTGCTGGTGAATTAAGTGGTGCGATTGCGTCGTCTGCCGAGGGGTATTCCTTTCCGACCAACCTAGACCGCGATCCACCAAAGGGCGGGCTTGCCCCTGAAACACAACAAGCATTGTTTACGCGTGCATTAGACGAAGACATGAGTGAAAAAGAATTTGGGCAAATTTTGGATCAGATGATCGAAAACCAAAGATCATAAGGGATCTTGAAGCCCGCGTTCAGCAAGGCTCACCGTCTCAAAAAATCCAAAAGAATGGTGTTTAGTAATTCGGGGTTTTCTGAGTGAACCGCATGTGAACAATTCGGGACGACTGCGAGATTTGCATTGGGTATGGAGGTCCACAAAAGAGAGGTCTGATCCCATGAATACGTGCGATCCGTATCACCGCTAATGACAATCGTTTTAGCCGTGATCTGGGAAAGATACGCTTTGCCCGTCCATGCCTCCATAGCATCCAGCCCCGCAGCGATGGCTTCAGGGCTAGCGCGTTGTGCAATCGCGGCACACGCTTCAAAGCCGCGCGCCTGTTCCTTTTCCAAGAACCAAGTTGCAGAAATACGCCGCGCCGTTTTTCGAGCGCCGTCTTGCACCGCTCGCGCCTTACTGTGCGCGATAGTTTCAAACCGACCCGGTAATACCCCGATTGCGCCCGTTCCATAGAGGATCAGTTTTTCAATGTTCCCGCCATCATGGCGCATCATTTCCTGAACAATCATGCCACCCATCGAATGCCCAAGCAGATTGTACCTTTTGACACCCAACCGACGCAGTTCGGCGATGACCCAATGCGCAAACCCTGCAATGGTATTTTTAACGGGCAAATCCGCATTTTCGCCAAAGCCCGGCAAATCCACCGCGATGACCTTATGCTCGCTCGAGAGTGCGTCGATTTGCGCGCCCCACTGTGCGCTGCCCCCCATGAAACCATGCACGAGTACCAGAGGGATCACTTGCGTTTTCCTTGCACGATCCGATCAAGGATCATGGCGCAAAAGAGGATAGCAAAGCCCGCAAGAATGCCTTGCCCGACATTCGCATATTGAAGCGCCTCTAAGACGTCTTCACCCAGACCTTTGGCCCCGATCAGGGACGCCACAACGACCATCGCAAGTGACAGCATAATCGTTTGGTTAATTCCCGCGCGGATCGACGGGCTGGCAAGCGGCAGATCAACGCGGGTCAATAAATACCACTTGTTTGCACCAAAAGCGATTGCGGCTTCTCTTACACTCTCTGGTACACCGCGCAGGCCCAGAACCGTCAATCGTACAACTGGGGTGCCACCAAAGATCATAGTTGTGACAACGGCGGCTGGCTTGCCCGTCCCGAAAAAGGCGATGACCGGGATCATAAAGACGAATGCAGGCATCGTTTGCATGAAGTCCATGATAGGCTGGATCACCGCATAAAATCTTTTGCGGCGTGCGCAGAACATACCCAAGGGAATGCCAATTAAGATCGAAAGACACGCGGCCGTGCCAAGAAGCGCGAGCGTGGTCATTGCCTTTTCCCAAAAGCCCAGAAGCCCCATATACGCTAGGAATGCGCTTGACCAAATTGCGGTACGCACACCCGCGGTCAACCATGTTAGCAAAACGATCAAGCTTGCGACAACAATCCATGGAGTGCTTACAAATACGAGCTCTAGCGCGTCCAAAATCAACCGGATGCCGTAAGTTATGAAATCAAACAATGCTTCGCCATTGGCGACTGCGGATGCGAAGAAACCTTCGACCCAAGCAATGCTATGCAAACGAAATTCTGGTCGCGTCGGGAATTGGCTAAGAAGCGTGAAGCGATCCGGAAAACTGTAGTGCAGCATGGCGGCCACAACAATCAGAGCCATAAAAATTGCACTGAATATGATCTGGGAAATAGGAAGGCCTGAACGAACAGTTCGGTCTGACAACCACTCGGAAAAACGTGTTTCAAGCGCCCAATTTGCCACGGTGGCTTGGACAATTTTGACGATCACAAGAAGGGCGAGCCCTGTCAGCGCAATAGTGACACCTTGTTCTGACAGTGCGACCGCTTCAGCGCGGATCCCGCCAATAGCGTCCTCAAGTGATTTTACCGTTCGCTCATACACATCGACTTTTTCCGACCCACTTTCGATTGCGGCAGCAAGCTGTTTGCGTCGCAGTTCTAGCGTCCCCTCAATTGATCCAATCCGCTTGAAGGCATCTGCAGCAAGATCACCAAACAATCCGCGTGAAATTTGAACCAAAGCCAATGCTTCTATTATAAGAAACGGCAACGCCCAAGACCACAGTCCACGCGCGCCATACCAAACGGGGCCAAACAGACCTGCAAACAGATTAAACGTCGCAGTGAATTTCGAACTTGCGCCGATTTTGTCGAACTGCGCGATGTAGTAGTCGGGGTTAGTGCGTACGAAAGTTGCAATGTTCTCTCGGCGCTCGGCAGCATAGGCTAGCGCAGCTTCGGTATCGGTCGCGTCTAGTGGGTTTTGCGTTGCTTCAGTCATGACATTTCTGTTCCTTCGACAACGGTGCGTAAAATATCAGAGCGGGTTATTACGCCAACATCTTTTTCAGCGTCGCGCACAATAATCGCGCTTTCATGATTAATCGCCAGATTGATAAGAGTGCTCAGTGTTTCTTTGGCCCCGACCCGCGGGACATCCGCCGCGATTGGACCATTAAGGTTCACATAAGCTTCAATTGGCTGCATGATTGCGTGCGCATGAACAACTTTCAGACGGGAGATACCCGCCACGAAATCAGCGACGTAATCGTCTGCGGGTTTCATCACAATCTCTTCGGCAGTTCCTGTTTGCACAAGTCGCCCGTCACGCATAATAGCGATGCGGTCGCCGATGCGGACGGCTTCATCAAGGTCGTGTGTGATGAAAACGGTGGTCTTCTTAAGGATTTTCGACAGGCGAATAAATTCATCCTGCAATTGACGACGTATCAACGGATCAAGTGCGCTGAACGGTTCGTCCATTAGCAGAACATCCGGGTTCGCAGCCAAAGCACGGGCTAGACCCACGCGTTGCTGCATACCGCCTGATAGTTCATGCGCGAACTTGGATCCCCATGCGCCAAGTTCAACTATGTCCAAAATCGCTGCGGCCTGTCTCATCCGGTCATTTTTGCTGACTTGTCTGATTTCCAAGGGCATAGCGACGTTATCAAGAACGGATCGATGCGGCATCAACGCGAAGTTTTGAAACACCATACCAATCTTGCGATTGCGGAAATGTTGCAGGTCTTTGGTGCCAAGACCCATGACATCCGTGCCCTCTACGAGGATCTTTCCATCTGTCGGTTCCAAAAGGCGATTGAAATGGCGCACGAGGGTCGATTTTCCGCTGCCAGACAGACCCATGATGCAGAAAATCTCACCGCGATTAACGGATAGGCTGACGTCCGCCACACCAACGACTGCGTGATACTTGGCGAGAACCTGCGCCTTGGTCAGCCCCTCTTCGCGAATTGCGCGCAGCGCGACCTCTGGCTTTGCGCCAAAGATTTTCCAGACATTTGAAATTTCTATAAGAGGTGCATCGCTCATGGAGGATATCGGTTCCGTTTCCGTGGCGTGATGCCGGTATCAGTTGGATCTGTTGGCCCCAATCCATTGCAGGGCCAACACGCGTTATTTCAATAGATTAGAGACCAAGCATCGCGTCAACACGATCAGAGTTTGCTTCAACCCACTCTTTGGCCACATCCGCTGGGTCACGACCATTTGCGCTGATTTCAAACGCCAAGCCTGACACATCGTCCGCAGTCAGAGCAAAATTCGTAAAAAACTCTGCGATCGCAGGTGAGCGATCTACAAGCGAGTTTGACCAAGCGATCTGTACGTTCTTCAACGCATCTTTTGTTGCGACTGAAGACTTCTCATACCAATCGGCATCATCGGATGGTTGGATCATCTTGTATTTTGCTTCGTCGAACGTTGGCTCACTTAGCATTTCTACGTCAAACATAAACCAAACCGCATGAGGCTTGTAGCAATAGAACGCATAGCCTTCGCCTTTGGCAATGCTGTCTTTGATACGTGCTGTTTTAACGCTTTCTTCGGCGCGAATTGGCTCGATGAAATCAAGCAGGCCGTAATCGCGTGTCTTCACTTCGTTCACGTTTGCAGAGGCCCAACCAGGTGCGCCGATCCACATCTCGCCTTTGCCATTGCCATCACTGTCCATCAGCGCAGCAACGTCAGGACGACCCAGATCAGCGATGTCTGTGATGTTGTTGGCTTGGCCAAAGTCTTTGGAGACGCAGAAACCCTGATTGCCCTCATAGGGGTTGCTTGACAGCGTAACGGTCTTGGCTTCGTCCACATATTTCTGGGTAAAACTTTGCTGATTTGGCAACCACACATCTGGGTGCACATCAATGTCGCCTTTGCCCTGATCCATCGCTTGGAAGATCGTGGCGTTGTTGCCTGGGATATAGTCAACCGTTCCGCCCATGCGGGTTTCAACAATGGCACCAAGCACGTTCGCGACAGCCTGTGCGCCTGTCCAAGATGGGACGCCAATGTTGACGTTTTCCGCAAAAACAGGCGCGCTGAAGGCAGTCAGCAGGGTTGCAGCCAAAAGTGTTGTTTTGAATGACATGAGTTAGTCTCCTTGTTGGTCGTTTTCGTTTTTTGGTCTTTTGGGTTTTGTTAGTCCGTGTAGCCATGCAGATCGAAGGTTTCCGAATAGCCAAATAGGGCAGCACTTCCGCCCGTATGCAGAAAGACGACGTTATCCATGCCGTCAAAATAGCCCTCTTTCACTTGCGCAATCAGACCGTCCAAACCTTTGCCGGAATAGACTGGATCGAACAAAAGCCCCTCAGACTGGGCCAGCAATTTTACAGCCTCGATCATGCCATCGGTTGGCAAGCCGTACCCGGGGCCAACATAATTGCAATTTGCACGCACATCTTCGCGCACAATTTCCAATCCCGTACCAAGATAATCGGCAGTCTTTATAGCAAGATCAAAAACCATTTGTTCTTGCTTAGCCTGAGGCGCACGCACGCCAATTCCAAGCAAATGGATGTCGCTTTGAATTGCAGCCAGACCCGTCACCAGACCTGCTTGGGTTCCTGAACTGCCAGTCGCGTGGACCAGCGCATCAATTTTAAGGCCCATACCCGCTGCCTGTTCGGCCAGTTCACGCGCGCAGTTCACATAGCCCAGTGCGCCAATCGGATTAGATCCGCCACCGGGGATGATGTATGCTTTCTTACCTGCCTTTTGCAGCTTTTCGGCGAGGTCTTCCATTTCAGCGTTCATATCAGTCCCGCTGCCACGCTTTGATACGGATGCACCGTGCAAGCGATCGAGCAGAACATTGCCGTTCATGATATAGTTTGGATCGTTCGATCCTGTGCGATCTTCCAGCAAGATATGACAATCCATACCGAGCTTTGCTGCGGCTGCAGTTGTTTGGCGTGCGTGGTTAGACTGTGTGGCACCCTGCGTGATGATCGTATCGGCACCCTTTTGCTGGGCGTCGGCCATCAAATACTCAAGCTTACGCGTTTTGTTTCCCCCAGATGACAGACCTGTGCAATCGTCGCGCTTTACCCAAAGACGCGGGCCGCCAAGGATTTCGCTTAGACGATCCATCGGTTCTAAAGGGGTCGGTAAGTGCCCAAGGCGGACCTTTGGGAATTTCGCCAATGCGATTGATAACTCTTTGCAAAGGCTGACAGTCATTTCAGGAGAAGTTGTCGTATCGAGGGCAGTCGTCTGTGTTGAAGCGGTCACGCCAGAGAATCCTTTGCTTTGGTTTGGCCCAAAGCTTGAGGTGTATTAAGCGAGAAAAATAATGCTTTTTTGTTGGCCTGCCCATACTATTTGTTTGAGCAAAGAGGGTTAACTATGGATATGCAATGGCTGGAAGATGTATTGGTCTTGTTAGAAGAGGGCAATCTGACCCGCGCAGCTGCACGTCGCAATATTACGCAACCCGCTTTTTCCAGACGTATTCGCAGCTTTGAAGATTGGCTTGGTGTGGATGTTTTGGAACGCGGTGCGAACAGCATTGAAGTAAGCCACTCACTTGCATCAAACGAGGTTGAAATACGTGCGCTGGTGAGCCGTATTCGCGATCTAAAGGGAAAGATCACGCAGTTCGATCCTGCCAGCTCAACCGTTTCAATTGCAGCTCAACATGCCCCAGTCTTTTCCACGTTTCCCGACATGGCCCTCCATGCAAAGCAGTTTTTTCCCGCGATAAAGTTCCGACTTCGTGCAGCGAATCTTCGCGATTGCGTCTCCATGTTTTTACGCGGCGACACTACTATGCTGCTTTGTTACGAAGCCAAAGGCGCGACCCCCCTACCCTTTGGACCCAGTATTCGACGTGAGCTTTGGGGCGTAGACTATCTTGTCCCCGTCGTTGGGGGAGGATTGCGATATTCAGTCAAGGCCAACGGGGATATTCCGTCCAGTACACCCGCCATTGTTTATCCAGAAGAAAGCTATTTTGGAGAAGTTCTTAGCGTCGAAGAGCGTCACTTCGGGACACCCCGACTTTGCTCTAATCCCGTTTGCGAAACAGCGTTTTCCAGTGGAATCAAAGAACTCGTTTTGAAGGGTATCGGCGTTGGTTGGCTTCCCTACAGTATGGTGTATCGCGAAGTCGAGAATGGCGATCTAATTTCGATGGGCGAGACGCTTGGCAAAGTTCCGTTGAGTGTTGCGGTTTATGCCGACGTCAAAGACCAAACGTCGATGTCCCTTCTTGATGTTTGGCGATCAGGTGGAACAAGGCGATGACAACAACACGGTCCTGCCGTCAGCGTTCATCGAGGCAAAAAATTCAACCCGAATTATGGGAGTTTTTTAAAAAGTGTTGATCGCAAAAGCTGTAGGAAAGCTCCATCAAGGGATCAAAATAATTGTTATTTCGGGTTGTGAACACCATTTAATGTTATGTTTTAATACTGACGCCTGCTCCGAGGAACCTGCATTATACCGCTGCTACCCCAAAACCCGAATTTTTTCATGGGTTATGACGCGGAAATTGTCTGATACTTGGTCACGGAAGGCTTTCCACTCATTTGGGA
>Ga0206127_1004962_pt1 | contig 11437 bp, 22 predicted proteins | sample Helgoland_Spring_6_FD_148646 | JGI IMG/M metagenome (GOLD analysis project Ga0206127, IMG submission 148646) | Pelagic subsurface seawater microbial communities from Kabeltonne, Helgoland, North Sea - Helgoland_Spring_Bloom_20160419_1 | ecosystem: Environmental > Aquatic > Marine > Epipelagic ...
ATAATACTTTATCAATGGTGTATTTATCTTCTAAGTCATTTACAATCTTCATATACTGCTGGTCAAACTTATTTCTTGCATCAGCTATATCTGTGTAGTACTTTTCATCATCTGGTGTTTCTCTTTTTCTATAACAACTCGCAAATATTAAACTATCTGCATCAATTAGCAAAATCATCTATTGTAATGTTTAGTTTTAAATAATTCTTTTTACCTGGTTTTACTTGGTAGTTAATATGTACATCAGTTATATCACTATCTTGTTCTGTATGAAATTCTATTTGCTTTCTTAACTTTTCCCAAGCTGCTTTGTTTACTTCCATAATGTTATTTTTATGCAAAGTAACACTATTTTACTTTATAAACAAAACATTTAACAACTAATTTGGTTCTATATTTATATTTATTCTAACCGCTTGGTTTTCTTTAAGCAAGTACACATCTTTTAAAAGTCTTTTCTTTGTGTAAACCGTTGTATCTGGGCAGTACTTTTTAACTGGCTTTGGCATCTCTAAAGTGTTGAGGTAATACATAAAATTACCTTTAGGGTCATTTACAAAAAACAATTTTACAACACCATCAATAGCCATTAAATTATCATACTTTTCTTTTTCAAGCATTTTTTCATCATAATGTGTTTTTCTAAATTTCATTTCAATAACACAATCAACACCCTTTGGGGTTTTGCCAATAGCATCATATATTTTATTTCCACCAGCACACCATTCTAACTCCCACCCATCAAGATTTAAAAGAAACACAACTGCCTTTTCCCACTCATTTATTGTTTTAATTCCCATTGTTCCAAATTACGTTAAGTTGTTTTATCCATAACTTTATTTTCTTTGGATTGCAAGTGCAAGGTTTATGGTATTTATGATTATAGTATTTTGCGTGTAACTGGCATATAAGTTCAAACTCATTACCTTGTAAAGTGTTCTTTGGTTCTGACCTAAAGTCACTCCAGCTTTCAAAATCTTCTTTAGTAAATTTTACCATCTATCAATTTTTATTTCGTTTAACTTTTTTCTTCTGTTGTTACAGTCACATTTTGTACCTCTTAACTTGTGATATTTATCTACCAGATATTTAATACCAGTATACTTTGTGATGTAATAAATAATGTTTCCTATTTTCATAATAGTTTCTTTAATTTGCTTTTTACTTTGTTATATGTGTTGTAAAGTGAATAGTAATGTATTAAACTTTTTCTACTAAATTCTGCAATGCTTTCACCCTCATTTATTATTTCAAATACTTTTCTATCATACCAAAACATCTTTGATAGTTCTTCTTGTATTTTATCATATGGTTCTTGATAGTTTACATCTGATGTTGTTAAGTGTATGTCATCCATAGAAACCATTGTGATGTTTTTACCTTTTCTTTTTAAATCGTAAAACAATGTTCTTAAAGTTTTAAAAATATAGTAGTAGTTTATTTCATTTTCGTTGTACATTATATCCAAACCTTTTTCAAGTTTCAGTTGTATCTTATAATACATTTCTTGTACAATATCTTCAGCAGTTTCTTGTTTACAACCAAAAGATAAAACTATTTCTACCCACTCTTTATGCTTTGCAGCAACTATAATCATTGTTTTTTGTACCATATCATTTTAAAGGGTCATATAAATCACCAACTATTATTGGTAATCCTTTTTCGTTTACTTCAAAGCTAAATGTTTCAAAAGAGTAACCCCTACTTCTACCGCACTTAACCGTAGTCCAATCTTTATTTACTGTGTTAGCCTCCAAACTTATTACCGTTTCTGCTTTCTTTTCTAATGCACTACCTAAATGACCAGTTCCGAGTTTAGCACTACCAAAGTTTTGATGTATCACACAAATGATATGCACGTTTTGTTGCTGGCTAATTCTCATTAATGCACTTACTAATTCATTACTTTTTTCTATGTTGTTTACATCAGCACATAAATCTGCTACACCATCTATAATAAGCAGAGATGGTTCTTTTATGTGTTCCTTTAAATAGTATTCAATAAACTCTAAACGTTCCTTAAAAGCTATTGTACGTAATGCAAACGTATGGTATTTATCTTTAGGTATGTTGCTATCCATATCTAATGGTCTTTTAAATACTTTAGATGCGTGCCAGCTTCCTTGCTCTGTATCTATATAAATTAAATCACCATTACCTCTATGTCCTTTTATTTTACCACCATAAATATTTGAACCACTTAAATAAGCACTTGCAAGTAAAGAGCAAAAAAAACTTTTCCTGGTCTTTGGTGGTGCAGTTATAACCGATAGGTTGCCAAAAGTTCCCAAAGCTATTGGTATAATACTATCACCTTTATCCGATTGTAAAACCTTTTCTCCATAGCTTAAACATACTGGTGGATATTCTAATTTTTCGTTAATGTCTATCTTGCAAGTATCTGCTATAAATTCCATTAACATATTTTGTTCTGTTTCTTTTTCTGTCATTCGTTAAATATATAAAAAAAAGGTGCAAGTTAAAAACTCACACCCTATTAAAAGTTAGGCTAATTAAAATGGTAAATCATCACTTGCTGGTTCTGCAACCGCTTGTGGTTGGTCATCTCTTTCAGCAACCGTTACACCATCTGGTGACATCCATACCACCTTACCGTTACCTAAATAAGTTTTAGCAACCTTTGCTTCACGTTCTTCTTTGGTTTGGCTATCCATAAAAGCTACGTTGTTTCCATACCTGGTTTCATCTTGAACCGCTATTGTGAAATTGTAGTACACCGCACCATCTTTTCCTTTGATAAATTTCTCTTTAGGTAGTCTATCTACTCTAATACTTCCGTTGATAATTGCACTCATAATATATAGTTTAAATTTGGTATTGTCATTACACGCAATACCTCGTGTTTTATTTGTAAATTTTATGCCATATACCCATTTCTTTAAAATCACTATATTTAAAGTATAAATAAGTATTGCCGTCTTTTTTAACTGTTTTTAGTTTTTTATCTTTTATCTCATTGTAGTTTTTGTGAGAATATAAAAATAATTGTTTTCTATCATATATAATAAATTCTTTAATTTTTTTATCATCTGCATCCATTTGTAAACCAAGTGATGCTATTACTGGTGATTTTTTATTTTTATAAGCATCTACGCCTTTTTTAAATTCTATATTATTGTATCTTTTATTTTTACCTTTACCTCTTGAGCATCTTATTGTTACACTTTTATGCATAGATAAATTAAAATTTACTCTTGCAGAAACACCAAATAATTGTTTGTTTTTGTCTATAAAAAAATAATCAATACCGCTTTCCCTATCTAATGTTTTGGCTAAAGATTTATTATCTAATTCAATATTTATTAAATTACCCTTTAAACAATCTTCTAATTTATGTTTATTATTTATAAAAAAATTAGTTGCTTTGCTAAAATCATTATTAAAATCACTCATACCTTTTCTATTTTATAACCTAAAGAAAAAAACCTTTGTAAACTTGATGCAGCAAAATCTAAATCTTTTTCTATTAAAAAACAATTTCTATCAGTGTTTTCACAAGCTATTAAAGTTGAACCACTGCCAGAAAAAATATCTAATATATTGCTACCAGCTTTGGTAATATCCAAACACCACATAAATAATTTAACTGGTTTTTGTGTTGGGTGTATTCTTTTTTGATTTTTTTCACTGTCTTTTATCATACCATTCCAAGTGTGGTGAAATAACCTTGCAGAATTTAAAATGTTTGTCCAAGCTAACTCACAATCACTATTTAGATTTATTGCCTTACCGTTTCTTTTGTCCCATACTAACCAACCAGCAGTATTTTCTAATTTGTTAGCATAATGGTTTGCACCCCAAGTTATTATATTTTCACTGTATTCAAATAATATTTTAGGATTAAATTCTTCATCATCACCCTCAATAATTTTATAGTTACCTCTTTGCGTTAAACCATTACCAGATGGTGATTTATAACTAATACCATATGGTGGGTCTGTTAATACGCAATCAATTTCTGGTATGTTTTTTTTTATGTATTCAACATCATATGAATTACCTATTATTAACTTATGTTTACCATTTATTAAATACACATCACCATCTTTAACATCCCAGCTTTTAGAAAGTAAGTTGTTAATTTCACCTTGTTCTTTTACATTATTATTTTTAATTTTAGTTGCAACCTTTGAAAAGTTATTTTTCTTATTTTCAATATGTTCTTTTACCTTTTCTTGTACAATAACTTTAATTTCTTCATCTGTGTAAGTTTTAGGTATTTCTTTAATAATGTTTGAAACCGCAGATATTGATGTTTCTTTATTGTTTATTAAATCTTGTGTTTCTTGATTAGTTTTTGGTAATATTTTTTTACCCTCATAGTAAGTGCCATCAGAAACATTAGCGAGTTTAGATACTTCTTTTCTTGTATTAACCTTTGTCAAATTTGACAAACCTTTACCGCCATTAACTAAATTTATTTTAGCTTTTTCTTTATATACATCTTCAAGTAAAACACTTAATGCAATTCTTTGTAATGGTTGTAAATTTCTTCTACCAAATTGGTTTAGTATCATCCATTCCTTAACCGCTTCTTCATTATCAAAATGTTTGTTTTCGGTTTCAAAATCTAAATCCCACCTGGTGGCTATTTCATAACGGTTATGTCCATCTATAATAAAACCATTCCAAGTGAGTATTTTTTCTCTTATACCCTCACTCATACAATTATTTTCTAATTGCTTAAATTCTTCTTTTGTTAGTGGTGGTATTAAATCTTTAAATTCTTTTTTTATTTCTATCATATTATTTTCTTTTAAAATCATCGCTTTCATCTTCAGAGTAAACACCCAATTGATAAAAGCCAGTTAGTTTTAGTACACTTCTTGATAAAGCACGTTTTTCTGCCATCTCCATTACGTACCAACTATTACAATTTCCATCTTTATAGTTAGCACCTTTTAATGCACTACCAAATGTTTGTATTTCTACACCCTCTTTTTTTGCATATGCTTTTACAACCGCAAAGTTAGGTTCACATTTTACAACCTCATAATTAATTGCAATGTTTTCTTTTGCTGCTATCTTTTCAATACCTTGTCTGGTGATGATAACATAGTGCTGATGTTTGTATACATCTGTTTTTCCAAGTTCGTACTTTTTGTACAAATCTAATAATTTTTCTCTATCCATTTTGTTTGTTTATTTGTGATACTTCTATTTTTGCTTGTAGTTCTTCTATCTTATTTGATAGTGCTTCAACTCTAAATATATATTGCTCAATAATACTTTGGGCAGTTTCTTGTGAATAGTTTGTACCCATTATCTTATATTTATTAAAGTTGATTTTGCATCATCTAATTGCACATTTATTGCAATTTGCTCAAATACATCTTCTTTTAAAATTGCATTGTACAATTCTTTTTCAAGGTGTTTAATCTTGTCTTTTAAATCGTGTTTTTGTGTTCTCATTTCTGTTTAGTTTAAATTAATAATAAACAAATATAAACAAAATATTTAATAACAAAACAATAAAAGCAAAAAAAAAGGCTTGACATATAGCCAAACCCCTTTTCCTTAACAAAACAGAATAGTCAAAGATAGTCTTTTATAAACTATCTACCAAGTCTTTATAGTGTTTAATCATATCTTGTAATTCATCATTAGAATACTTTACAGTTTCTTTTGATTTTATATATAATTCTTCAGCAGTACCATCACCATACTTTTCATCTAATTGTTTACTAAAAATATACTGCTCACCAGATTTAAACATATTACAACCAACGCATTGCACCGCTACATTTTTTTCCATCCATCTTGTTGCATAATGTTTTCTACTTTGAAAGTGACCGCATTGCATACCTTTTTTATAGTGTGATACCTTACCACAAGTAAAGCAAGTTACATCACCATTATGGTCTGCATCCTTTAACCTTATGTACTGGCTAAATATAGCATCCAGCTTTTTTACTATTTTACTTCTTGATAATTTAGATGGCATTATCTATAACTTCTATAATGTTTCTTAACTCACTTTTTTCAAACTCACCAAGTGATTTATCATCTATAATTAGTAGGTAATAATCTTTTCTTACTGCAATACATTTTGTGTTTTCCATCTTTTATTTGTTTAAGTCAGATTTATGTAATAACTTTACACTTTTTTATTACTTCAAATATATAAAATAAATAATTAGAAATATATATATAAATATAAATCTAAAAATATATATTAAAAAAAATATAGAAATACTTAAAAATAAAATATAATAAGAATAATGATTTTGGGATAGTATTCTATTTCTGCGAAATGTACTTATATTTTTCAATACCTCTTGAACCAAAGTATGCAACATAGGTTGTTATTAAAAGTGATTTAAGCAAATCAATCCATTCAACACCTACACCGAAATCAATTGCAAGGCTATCCATTAGAATTAAGCACCAGGTTGATATGGTAAGAAAGATTAACATCATTGGTCTTACATTCTTTGATAACCAACTATCACTTGACATATCTGCACTCCACCTTTTAGATATTTCTTGCATTTCTATAATATCTATTTCAAGGAGTTTTAAGGCTTCTTCTTTATCTTTAGGTGTAAGTACTTCATCTTTGCTTATAAGTCCACCTATTAGCTTTAAAATACCAGCATCTGGTACAACATCGCTTACACCTTTAAGAATGTTTGGTGCAGCTTTAGTAAGAAATTTACCTACTCTTGTATCTTTAAACTTCTTTTTACTTTTTTCCATTGTTCTTATTCATTAAGTACCACTTGTGTGCGGTATACCCAATAGTTAAAAGTAAAAGTGTAATCTTTAAAAATACATCAACGTTTGCCATTGAAAAAATAAATGTTCCTAAATTTATTAAAAGTGTTTTGTAATCTGTTGCCATATTAATAAGTGTAATAAACACCTCTTTTTTTAGTTACTAATACTTGTTTTCTATTATTGTCTTTGTTGTAAGAAACGTGCAACCATTTAGGTTCTTTTCCGAATTCCCAAATAAGTTGGTCAAACTCTAAATTGTCTTTTATCCAATGAAACATCTCAAGGTTAGATTTACAATTTTCTTTACCACAAGCCATACTTGTAATATCCATTGCTTCACCTTTCATATGAGATGACGTTTTAGAGCCTTTTAAGGCAGTATTAAGTTCTAAAGACCTAAACATACTATTAACTCTTATTGGACACCCTACCCACTCTCTTAATGGTTCAAATACCTTTTCAGCTAATAGTTTCATATTCTCAACTTGTTCTTCATTTGGTTTATTCTTTATGCCTTTTTGTTTAGCATAATTAGAACCAACTGCTTCTTTGTAAGATATGTGTTTACTTATTCTTTTCATCTGTGATTAATTTAAAAGTTCCATCTTCAAGATTTACTTCTATGTTACCATATTTCTTTTCAAGTTCTTTTTTACTTTGTTCTTGCTTCATAGAAAGTTCTGCAAACATATGTGATAGTGTATGTGACTGTGTAGCCAATAAACCTAAATCGTGTAAGATTGCTTGTTTCTTCTGTTCTTGCTCTTTAAATTCTTTTAATTCACTTTTTGATAATTTTCCCATTGTATTTGTTTTTTGGTTAAGTATCAAATATACTAATTATTTAGGTACTTCTGCGTTTCTTGCATAACCATAAAAACTATGTGCTGCCTCAACTGGGTACACCATAAATTCTCCAAAGTCTAAATCTGGCTTTGCGTTCATTACATCTATGGCATAACCATCGTAGTAAACCGCTGGAGTAATTATATTGCCCTCATCATCATAAGTTGCTGGTATCTTTACAACCTTACCGATATAAACAACCGCTGCCGTATCTTTTGCAAATACTATTTCTTTACCCTCATCTCCATCAACTTCTATGAGTACACCAATACTTAAAAGGTAGTCTTTGCCCTCTTGCTCTGTTGGAAAATTTGTCTTGTATATATTCATTATATTGTTGTTAATTCGGTTAGTTCCTCATCGCTTAAAGCCTCTTTCCAAACTGCAAGTGCTTTTGTTTTGCCGTAGAAGAAAAATCTATTATCTCCATATTCAAATTCAAAATTGTTTAAGGTGTTTGCTGGTAAAACATTTCCACTTACATCTGTTGCAACCTCAATTCCATTTACATATAAGCTAAAATCATTTTGCTTGTACTTAAAAGCTATTTTATTAAAAGATTTTGCATCAGTTAAAGTGTAACTTAAACTTGCTTGTCCAGCACCTCCAATATCATAAGCAGCAGTAATTAAATTATTTGTGCTTGAATATTGTAAACCTACTCTATTGCTCTGCGTTCCATCATTTAAAACTATCATTCTTAAAGTACCATCATTTGCCAAAGCCGCTATCTCTGCATACAAAACACCCTCTGTGCTATTTATACTTGATAAACTACCTCCATTGGTGCATACATCTTGGTTACGTGTAACTGTTGAGCCAGAGGTTGGTATGTAAGATGTAGCGTAGTCTTGGTCATTTGTAGCATTTGCACCCCAAAGTATTATTTCACTTAAAGTTCCGCTTCCTCTAAAATCTACTGCATAGAAATATTCTGGAAAAAAAGAGGCATTAGCGGTGCTAACCTCAAATCTTTGCCATTGTTCTGTTATAGTAAATATATTATCTGTGTTACTATTATGAGTTAATAATTGAGCAGTTCCCGTTCCGCTTACAGTTCTTGCGTAAATACTTCTTGTACTTGTTGCAACCAATCCCGTAACGACAGTGCTAAGTATAAAAGAATTATTACCATCTACTTTAAAAGCGGTATTTGTACCATCGGGTGCTAAATATCCACTTTCTAAAGTTACAGAATTTTTATTCCAAGCAGCGTTACTAAAATCTTCGCTATAGGTTACTAATTGGGTTGTCTGCGGTTCCCACAACCAACTTCCACATCCACTATCTGGCACTACTTCTTGCCCAAGATATTCTTTTACAGATACGTCCCCAACAGTAATAGATGTTGCACTGTTTGCTCTTAAATAAATATTTGGATTTGTTGAACCAAAAGTATTTATAATAATAAATTCATCAAAATTACCAACTACTGTTCCAGCACCACTAAGACCATTTCTATATCTTACGTTTACATCGCCAACTACATTACTTACTTTTATTTTATATTCTTTATCTATACCTAAAGCAAAATACATACCTTGACCACTACCATTTACTTCAAATGAATTATTGGTTATAGATGTAGCACCAGCACCAAACCACTTATTTAAAAAATCTAAAGGCGAACTTAATTCACTCCCTAAAGCATCTTGATAACTAAAGCCCTCGTAATTTATTCTCGGTAGGTTAGTATCGTCTGTTATTTCTATTACTGATACGTTGTCTATGCTAAATGAACTGCCGCTTGTCGTAGTGGCATATATTCTTAACTCCGCACCATTTATTGCCGTAACATCAAAAGTATAATCTCCATTAGCATAATAGTCGTAAGCAACTAAATTACTAGACCCACCATCTCCAAGTGCAAAAAATGCAGTTCCACTTGTTAAGTCAGAAACTGATAAACTAATTCGGTATTTGTTTCCCGCAGTAAATATAGGTGTCGTTCTTATATCTCCATTTGCAGTATCGTTAAATACTGCCTTACCATCACCTATAGACCATCCCGTTCCCAAATCCCAATTTTGCCCCACCTCTTTAACCGAGATGTTTGTAATAGAGCCAGTGAAACCGCCATCTGTTCCAGTAGCCTTTATGCTAAAAGTTGTACTGTTTGCTATTAAAGTTAGATATTGTACGTAAGTTCCGTTTCCATCATTTGTTATTCCCGATATTGTACCACCACCACTAAAACTTGGTCTTACATTTCCGCTAACATAATCTAAAATAGTATACTCTACTTTATATGTTTTTCCACTAAAAACTTGGCCGTTTACACTTTGAGCAACACCTACACCACCACCACTTGCAATACTTACCGCCTTATCCTCTCCAATACTCCACCCAGTACCTAAAGTCCAATCTTGACCGACCTCACGTACTGAAACGTTGTCTATTGAGCCTATGAAATCTGGATTTGCCGTTATTGTAAATCTATCATTAGTAGATACTGCCGTTATGTATGTTGTATGGTTTCCACTTGTTGTAATTGCATTACTATCATAACCACTTGCAACTTCTACATTTGAAATTTGCCCACTTGTTACAATTATATCAAAATTAACCTTGTATGTTTTACCTACTACAAAATCAATATTCGCTCCAAGAATACCGCCTTGTTGTTTTAAAAATGTATTAACACTTTGTGTACCATCACAATTAGCACTACCTCCACTAATAGAAAACCCCGTTCCTTTTGTCCAATTACTATCTGTATCAAACGAGCCGTTTGTAATCTGCTCCACCCCCTCTTGAGAAAAAGAGCCGTTAGAAACCTCCTCTACACCCTCCTCACTAAAATCGCCGTTTTGCACTAAATTACCAGATAGTATTTGTACGTTCTCAACAAGACCTTGAGCATTTACTCTTGTAGCTGCTGAATTTCTGCTAAAATCAAAATCACCACTTCCGTCACTTGGCTTCACACATAGTGCTTCACCATTGTTATACGCAGTTGGTGTTAATATAATTGATGCTTTATCTAAAAGGTTATTTGCCATTATTGTATATTTTCTAATTCATCTAAAGTTGCAGTTGTACAAGTAACATTCTCATAGTATGTTGCCCTTGCTTGTAAGGTTAAAAGTAATGCTGGTACTGCACTACACCCAGCATATTCTTTGTAGACTAAACCCCAATTTACAGAGTTATCACAAACACCTCTACCCCACCAACTTTTAAAATATATTTCGTTTGCCATTACTTCTTCTTTTTTTTCTTTTTAAGAAATACCTTTAATTTCTCAATGTTCTTTGCTTTTGGTTTGTAAATCATAGTACCCATCCATTAAATGTAGCCTCATAACTCGGATAAATATCATCATTCACGTTATTTGTGTACTCTGGATATGTAGCTTGGTTAAAACTCATAAAGTCTATAAAACGTCTTGAATACCATTCTGCATTGGTTCTTGCTTTCTCAACTAGAAAATCAACCTCGTTCTTGTCTACAGTTTGTGCATTTTCAGATGTGTGTTTATATACACCGCCGTTTTTAATTTGGTAAGCTGCAAAAGGTATGTAGTTTGCTTGTGCATACCATATAAGCATTTCAACAATAAAATCTTCAAGAATAGTTTTCCATCTTGCATTAGCTGGTAAATCAATTCCAGCAACAATAGCATCAGTCAAACCAGTATACATATTTGTACCTATAATTTGTTGTATGTCTATCTGTTGTGCAATCTTAATAAACTGTATGAATTTATCAGTATCTACATTCCCATCAATGATAGAGTTTCTTACTAAATCGGTTCTATTTATAAATAATACTGTTGCCATCTATCTTCTTTTATTAGTTGGTAAAAAACCCTCATTAGGCATATCTATTGGTCTTGTTGCTACAAGTT
>Ga0206127_1004987_pt1 | contig 11397 bp, 10 predicted proteins | sample Helgoland_Spring_6_FD_148646 | JGI IMG/M metagenome (GOLD analysis project Ga0206127, IMG submission 148646) | Pelagic subsurface seawater microbial communities from Kabeltonne, Helgoland, North Sea - Helgoland_Spring_Bloom_20160419_1 | ecosystem: Environmental > Aquatic > Marine > Epipelagic ...
CATAGTGATTATCCATCACATCAAAGTGAATAATATCGGCACCGGCATTTAAAACCGCATCCACTTCTTCACCCAGCCGGGCAAAATCCGCCGACAGAATGGACGGGGCAATCAGATAATCACTCATAACTTGGCCTTTGATTTTTAAACACGTTAAATTAACGATGAACTCCTGCTATTCTACTGAAATCCGCACAGCAAATCAGTAAGACGTAACGCTCTATGACAAAAACTATCCTGACACTCTTATCTTTATTGTGCATTCCGGCACTCTCACTAGCTCAGGGCACCGGCCAAGACACTGGCAAAGAAAGTCTTTTCGACCAACAGGTAGCCGAACAAGAAAAGGTCTGGCTTAACGTCGGCGAACAACAGCAACTAGCATTCTATTTAACTGAATCAAGTGGCACGGCCTATGGCGGCGTCTTATTAATACCCGATATTGCCAAACACCCGGCTACGCTCGGCTCAATCAACACCATGAGAATTGCGCTATCGAAACACCACTGGAGCACGTTGGCACTGAATATGGGAGGCGCCAATGAAGCGCAATCTCTCGACTTAATTGCCGCTGGAATACAGTTTTTCAACGAAAAAGAGATTTATAACATTGCCATCCTAGGTGAGGGACGAGGGGCAGCGCACGCTATTCTTTATCTGGCGTCAAAGCCACCAACCGATGCAAATAGCGCAAAGACAGACCGGATCAGTGCACTGATAATGGTCGACGCCCATAATTCAACCTCTGACAACGAAGCTCACATTCTGCAAAAACTGGCCGAGGTTGCAATTCCGGTACTCGATGCATTTTCGAATGGCGATTACATTGAACAACGACAAGCCGATAAGCGTAAAGACACAGCGCGCGAAACACTCAACAAAACTTATCATCAAGTGCGACTGCCGCAAGCCTCAGGAGAACAGCAAAACGGCGACAACCGTGTCACCAAGCGGATTCGTGGTTGGCTGGACAAAAATATTGCCAATCTTACGGCGCCCCTAATATAGCTCGCTCCAACTCCTTTAAACGGGTCGGTGTGCCGACGTCTGTCCATTGTCCTTTAAAATAGCGACCACTCACTTTCCCCGTAGCCATCGCATCGATCAATGGCTGTCTCAATGGAAATGGCCCACTGGGACAAAAAGAAAATAACTCTGGATGCAGCACGGCAATGCCAGAATAAGTAAGACCAATACCCCTCTCGCTAAAACGATCAGCCACTAAGAATCCCTTTTCTGTCAAGGAGAAGTCTCCCTGAGGGTTGTGCTCAGGATTGGCAACCATAACCAGATGAGCCAGATCGATATCCAATCCCGTCAATTGACTGTAGTCGAAGTCTGTCCAAACATCACCATTGCTGAGAATGAAGGGGGCGTCCCCTAACAAAGGCAATGCGTTGGCAATACCTGCACCAGTATTCAGCGGTTCCTTTTCAGCAGAATACTGAATACTGGCGCCGTAAGCAGAGCCGTCTCGCAACGTCTCTTCAATCATTTCACCGAGGTAGGCATGGTTAATGACAATATCTTTTACGCCGGCCGCGACCAGCGCCTCAATGTGGTAAACGATCAACGGTTTACCCGCACAAAGTAACAGCGGCTTGGGTAAATTATCCGTCAATGGACGCATCCGTTTGCCCAAACCTGCAGCTAAAATCATCGCTTTCATATCAACAACCCCTGCCAATTAGTTGTAACATTTCTTTAAGCGCTGACATTTCAGGTCTTCGCTTAACAACAATATCGATATAATTGAAAAAACGGTCGACGTCGTCGAGATAGCGAGGTTTACCGTCTCGGTGGCAAATACGCGAGAAAATTCCTATCACTTTTAAATGCCGCTGAGTGACCATAAAGTCACAATCGCAGACGAATTGTTCAAAGACGCGAGGCACCGGTATGCCTGCGTCCAGAGCCTTCAGCCAGTAGTGTCGAAGCCATTCTTCTACCTTATCTTGCGGCCAACTGATAAAGGCATCACTGAACAGACTTGCAATATCATAGCTGACCGGACCATAAACGGCATCCTGAAAGTCCAAAACACCCACGCCTCGATCGTCGCGTGTGTTCATCATTAAGTTTCGAGGCATATAATCTCGGTGAACAAATACCTTTCTCTGCGATAAGATCTGTTCAATCAGCTGATTAAATAGCTGCTCAAGGGTCTTCGCCAGTCGTTCATCAATGACGATACCCAAATGGCATCGCAGGTACCATTCTGGAAAAAGATCCAGCTCTCTGCGCAACAGTGCCTCATCGTAGGCGGGTAAGTTTTCCGCGTTGATACTGGACTGAAAAGTAATCAGTGCGTCAATGGCATCAGCAAACAGTGTATCGGCCTGCGTCAACTTAAATCCCTCACCTGTCATCACATCCAGATACGTATCAGCACCTAGATCGCTAAGCAATAAAAATCCGCGCTCGACATCCTCCGCAATAATCTCAGGGACCAGTACTCCGGCATCAGCCAGGAGTCCGGCAATTTTTACGAACGGGCGACAATCTTCATAGTCCGGCGGAGCATCCATAGCAATCAGCGAACGTCCATCTAGCTGGTAGCGAAAGTAGCGCCTGAAACCAGCATCACTGCCGGCGGAGCTTCCCGCAAGATGAGCACCCAGCTGTTGTTCGAGCCACTGCTCTAACTGCTGTTGACGAAGATCAACAGCAGCATTTGCCAATTCCAAAGACAACGATAATTCTCCTAATGTTAGCCGCCTGATACGCGCTTTCCTGCCCGGAATGCTTTATTATCCACTTTCTTAAAAACAGGGGAAGGCTCAGTAACTACTATAGTAGCTTAAGCTGGGAATTAATGAGACCAAGCCGGACAATCATGGCCGAAACCAAGCACCACACCAAGAAATTTGCTCGACGACTCCTGAGTGTCGCTCTCGTCATTTCACCAGCACCTGCAATAGCAGCGGGCTCGGTATACCCCCATCAGCAGTGGGCTTGCACAACAGCGGATCAAGGTCAGTGGTCCTGTCAACAACAAAACATCACGAGTGGGCAGCCCCAATTGCCGCTACCCCTTGGGCTACAGCGCCCACGTGATCGCCAGAGTACGCCGACTGATGCCAAGAAAAATACCCCATCAGAAACACAAAACCCATGGGACTGGGTTAGCAAAGCACAATTAGCAGACCCTTCACGCTGTCAAACAGGCTGTGACGGAGCCTACCAAGCGCCAAATGCCGATTGGCCCGATGCCGATAAAGACCCTGATCAGGCGTCCTTGCGGGCCACTGCCAATAATTCCGAAATCGAGGGGGACGTCGTCTCACTCACCGGCAACGTCGCCGTTAGCCAAGGCAGCCGACAATTACTCGCGGATAAAGCCCGCCTCGATCGCAGCACTAACGAACTACTCATCGAAGGCGATGTAGCAATTCGTGAACCTGGTCTATTGATACGCGCGGATGAAGCACAAATCGATATGAATACCAGTCTAGGTGTCTTTACCAATGCTCGCTTTTTGCAGCATGACCGTGGTATTCGCGGAAATGCTTCAAAAATCCGACGCGACAGTGAGCTCACCATTGACCTCGAAAATGGCAGTTATACTCAGTGCACTCCGGACGACGAAAGCTGGTATATCAAAGCGGATGAGATCCACATTGATAATGAAGAGGGCTGGGGGTCGGCAAAAGGAGCGCGCTTACATGTGTCAACCGTGCCTATATTCTACACGCCATATATTACCTTCCCAATTGATGATCGACGCAAAACTGGCTTTCTCTTTCCTACACTCTCCAGTAGCAAAGAAAATGGCTTTGAACTAACAACACCTTACTACCTGAACCTGGCGCCTAACTACGACGCCACTATTGCACCTCGGTACATTGAAAATCGAGGGATGATGCTGGAAGCAGAATTACGCCAGAAGAGTCGATTTGGCGAATGGGCCATCGGTGGCGCTCAGCTGAAGGACGACCTCTTCACAGAAACGCCGTCACCCGGGAGCGAGGAAGATACTCCGTCTCAGGAAAACCGTTGGCTGGGTAATATACAGCAAGCCGGGAACATTTTGGGTTTGTCGACCCGCATTGACTACAGTAAGGTCAGTGACAACGACTTTTTTAAAGAATTGTCTACCAACAGCCTCGAACTCAAACGAAACAGACACTTAAATCAACAGGCGACACTCGGTTATCGCGATGACAACTGGCAGGTGGAGCTTACTGCTCAAGATCATCAAACGATAGATGATCTGCTTAATTCACAGTATCAGCTGATGCCACAACTCAGTATCGAGCGAAATAATAGTGGCGTAAATTTTGAAACCGAGTGGCTGCTCAATGCAGAGTTCACCAGCTTTCAGCATGATCAGTCCATTGATGATGGCGGCTCTTTTGTCACCGGCGATAGAAACTTTGTAGAAGCGGGGCTCAGTTATCCCATGCGCTGGGCTGCAGGCTTTATTGTTCCCTCAGCTAAAATACGCTCACTCAGTTACGACCTTGACGAATTGAGTGCCGGCGACGACACGAGTCCGTCGGCGTCCACACCACTCGTCACGCTGGACATGGGATTGATATTTGAGCGGGCCGGTACTTTTTCTGGCAGCAGTTATACCCAAACTCTTGAGCCACGGTTATTTTATTTTTACAGCGACTACGACGATCAAATCGGCAACCCCGATTTCGATACTAAAGAACTAGATTTCAGTTACAGTCAATTGTTTCGCGATTCGAGATTCTCTGGTAACGACAGGCTAGATGATGCCAATCAAACATCGGTGGGTATTACCAGCCGCTTCATCAACAACGACGATGGTCGAGAAATAATCACCCTCAGTATCGGGCAAATTTTCTACCTGGAAGACAGACGCGTGCAATTGGGATCATCGGCGTTCGAAGACACCGTATCAAATTCTAACATCGCAACAGAAATACAGATTCAACCCTCCGACAATACATGGCTTACTACCAGTTTGTTGTGGAACTCGCGCACCGATACAATCGACGAAGGCGGATTTGGTGTCCACTATCAAACCAATAACAGCAGCCTTTACAATTTGGGTTATCGTTTTCGCCGCGATAGCGTCCGCACGCTAGGTAATACTCGACGAGATTTATCGCAAGCCGATGCCTCTATCGTATTACCAATAACCGACCGCTGGAGTGTATTTGGTCGCTATCGTTATGATATCGAAGAACAGTACGCACTGGACGAAATGGTAGGCGTCCAATACGATGACTGCTGCTGGATGGTAAGATTGCTCTATCAACAGAGCGTCGACGACCAGTATGCCAATGAACTCAATGACCAAATCATAGTCGAAAGAGACTATGCCTTCGTATTAGAGTTCCAATTAAAAGGGTTAGGCAGTCTCGGTAATAAAGCCGAGAGCTTCCTAAGAGAAAGTATTTTAGGATATGAAGACTTTGAGTGAAACTATGTTATCAGCACCCATTAAAAGCAGCCGACTTATTCGATCACTGACAACACTGATGGCATCTTTGCTGTTCTGCCTGCCGACTATCGCAGCACCCGATAGCAACAGGGGGCAAGCACTGGACCAAGTTATCGCTATCGTCGATGATGATGTAGTGCTAGCCAGTGAGCTACAGGAACGAGTGGCGCAGGTTGTCGCCAATATTCAGCAACAGGGCAAAGAAGTCCCCCCTCTACCAGAAATTCGTCAGTCGTTAATGGATCAATTGATCCTTGAGAATATTCAAATGCAACTCGCCGTCAGGGCGGGGGTACGTATTAGCGATGCCCAGCTGAATAATTCGATGTTGCGTATAGCGCAACAAAACCAATTGACTCTGGACCAATTCAGGCAAGCTTTGGATGCCGATGGATTATCTTATGCCGGTACCAGGGAGCAAATCCGTAAGGAAATGATGTTACAGCGCGTGCAGCAGGGCAACGTCAACCAACGCGTACAAATCACTGATCAAGAAATCACCAACTTTCTCGATTCTGATGAAGGCGCGGCACTCACCGCACCCGATTACCGGATGTTACATACACTCATTCCCCTGCCTAGCAGTGCCAGCAGCGCCGATATCACAGCGGCAAAAGTGCGGGCCGAAAAGCTCTATTTGCGCGTCCAAGAAGGTGAATCATATGAAGAGGTATTGGCAACTACACCGTTTGAAACAACCGACCTTGGCTGGCGCAAAGCTGCTGACCTCCCTAGCTTGATAGCGGATCTGACCACAACCATGGCTAAAGACGAAACAGCCGAACCCGTGCAGAGCCCCAGTGGATTCCACTTAGTGAAATTAGCCGACTCCCGCGGCGAAGGCGAGCTTATTCCGCAAGCCAAAGTAAGGCATATTTTGCTGAAGTCGTCTGCGATTCGCGATGAAGCCGCTACCGAAGCACTGGCTATATCATTGCGACAGCAGATCATCGACGGCGGAGATTTCGGCGAGCTGGCTCGCGAATATTCAGAAGATATCGGTTCGGCATTAGAAGGTGGCGACCTTGGCTGGAGTAGTCCAGGGCAATTGGTCGGTGAGTTTCAAAAAGTCATGGATCAGGCAGAGATTAACGATATCAGCGCACCATTCACCAGCCAATTTGGCTGGCATATTTTGCAGGTACTGGAACGGCGCGATAAAGATGTGACTGATGACATACGGCGCAATATCACCCGCAATTATCTTCACAAACGAAAGTTTGGCGACGAGCTAGAAACTTGGCTACAAAAAATCCGAGACGAAGCTTACGTCGATTTTAAATAGCACCAGCCACCAAGTGCCTGGCATTGCACCTATGAAACCATTGAGAATAGCGATCACACCGGGCGAGCCGGCTGGAATTGGGCCGGATTTAGTTATTCAGCTCGCTCAACTTCAGCACAGTGAACAAATCGTCGTCATCGCTGACCCTGATTTGTTAACGCATCGCGCTGAACTTCTGCAACAGCCGCTTTCACTGCGCCTATTCGACCCAGATCAACCGGCGCTGCCCAATAAAAAATCAGAGCTGACAGTCTTACCACTGTCGCTCAATGATCGCTGCGAAGCAGGGATTCTCAACGCTAACAACGCCAATTATGTGCTGTCGACTTTAGACTATGCCATTGACGGCTGCTGCAACAACACCTTTGCAGCTATGGTCACAGCACCGGTGCATAAATCCATTATCAATGATGCCGGCACCCCTTTTAGTGGCCATACCGAATATCTCGCTGAGAAAACAGGGACAGAGCAAGTGGTAATGATGCTGGCGACTGAAGGCCTGCGCGTTGCCCTGGTAACAACCCATCTTCCATTGAAAGATGTGCCAGCCGAAATCACTAAAAAACGCATCGAGACAATAACCCGTATCCTGCACAGCGACCTGCAGCGGCATTTTGGCTTGTCGGCTCCCCGTATTTCCGTCTTGGGATTAAACCCCCATGCCGGCGAAGGTGGTCATATGGGACGAGAAGAAATCGATCACATCATTCCCTGTATCGAAAAGCTGTCGGCCGAAGGCATGCAGTTAACTGGACCGTTACCCGCCGATACCGCTTTTACTCCAAAACACTTGTCTGTCTGTGATGCTGTACTTGCGATGTATCATGACCAAGGACTCCCGGTATTGAAATACAAAGGCTTTGGAAATGCTGTCAATATCACTTTAGGGTTGCCTATTATTCGCACCTCTGTCGATCATGGCACGGCTCTAGATCTAGCAGGGACCGGAAAAGCGGATACCGGCAGCTTAATCACCGCGCTAGAGTACGCAATCTCTATGGCAAAACACAACTCCCAAGGGAACAATGATGGCGCAAGCTGACATTCAGCATCGAGCTAGAAAACGCTTTGGCCAAAACTTTTTGCAAGATCAGGGTATCATTCACCGTATAGCCCGCGCAGTGCATGCCACTGACAAAGATCACATTGTCGAAATTGGACCCGGTCAGGGAGCTCTGACGACCGACATTCTAGCGGGGGGATGTCAGCTCGATGCTATTGAGCTCGATCGGGACTTGATACCTATCCTACAACAACAATTTAGCGAGCAGCCCCGCTTTCATTTGCATCAAGGCGACGCGTTAACCTTTGATTTTTCCTCGTTAGTTAAAGGAGAAGAGAAACTGCGGGTTGTCGGCAACCTCCCCTACAACATCTCAACACCGCTTATTTTCCGTTTACTGGATCAGCATGAGATGATTCAAGACATGCACTTTATGTTACAACTAGAAGTCGTCAACAGGCTGGCCGCATCACCCGGCAGTAAAAGCTATGGTCGCCTCAGTATCATGGCACAGTACTACTGCGATATTCACTCCCTCTTTGAAGTGCCACCGGAGGCATTCAGTCCGCGACCCAAAGTGCAGTCAGCTATCGTTCGACTCACGCCTTACAAACAGCCACCGCATCCGGCGAAAAATATTAAAACCTTACAAGCTTTATTGCGAACCTGCTTTAACCAGCGACGTAAAACCCTTAGGAACTCTCTCAAAAATGACCTTAGCAGTGACCAGATGGAAGCGCTGAATATCAATCCAAGCGCAAGACCAGAAACATTGTCACTTGAACAATTTGTGAACATGAGCAATAGCATTGAGACAAGTCCATGACACGGTATGCGGTCGGCGACTTGCAGGGCTGTTTGGCTCCGTTAGAATGCTTACTCAATGACGTTAACTTCGATCGAAACCAGGATCAATTGTGGCTGGTCGGCGACCTGATTAACCGCGGCCCACAATCACTGGAAACACTGCGTTTTATCAAAGAACTTGGAAACTGTACTCGCATTGTATTGGGCAATCATGATTTGCATTTCCTCGCTATTCATTACGGTGTTATGGCACCGGGAAAGTCAGATACGTTTGACGAGCTACTTGCCGCCGACGATAGAAATGAGCTTGCGCAGTGGCTTTTGCAGCAGCCGTTAATGTACAGCGACCCCAGCAATGACTTTCATATGACCCATGCGGGTATCCCTCATATCTGGAGCATCAAAAAAGCAAAGGCATTGGCCACTGAAGTTCATCAAGCTCTAACTGGCAAAACACCGATTACATTTTTCCAAAATATGTATGGCAACACACCCGATCGCTGGAGCGATGAACTTTCAGGCGCAATCAGATTAAGAGTCATCACCAATTATTTTACCCGCATGCGCTATTGTACAGTTGACGGCACGTTGGACTTTGACAATAAGCTTTCAACCTTTAATGAGCGTACTGCCCTCGCTGATCCGCCGGTATTTTCACCCTGGTTTTCGTTTGCGCAACAGTCACACAGCCCTGAGAATTTAATTTTCGGCCACTGGGCAGCACTGCAAGGAAAGACCCGTACTGACAATGTCTTTGCGCTGGATACTGGCTGTGTCTGGGGTAGGTCAATGACCTTAATGAACTTGGAAACCAAAATATTGCACTCATGTGACTGTGAGTCGTAAATGAAATCCTTCATCTTTCATAAGCCAGTCGTAGACTAATGATCAAATTACCGAATCTACTGATATCATGAAAAACTATCTTGTCGGCGGTGCCGTTAGAGACAAATTATTAGGATACCCCTACGTTGAAAGAGACTGGGTTGTTGTCGGTGCTACTGCTGAACAACTCATCAATTTGGGCTATCAGCCGGTGGGGAAAGATTTTCCGGTTTTTCTTCATCCTAAAACCAAGGAAGAATATGCGCTAGCTCGCACTGAGCGTAAATCTGGACCGGGCTATACCGGTTTCGACTGTTACGCCAGCCCTGAGGTTACGCTGGAAGAAGACCTTCAGCGACGGGACCTTACTATTAATGCTATAGCCGAAGATGATGATGGCACTCTCATTGATCCTTACGGCGGCCAACAAGATCTCGACAAAGGAATACTACGCCATGTCTCGCCGGCTTTCGAGGAGGACCCACTGCGTATTTTGCGTGTCGCACGTTTTAGCGCGCGGTATGCACATCTGGGGTTCACCCTAGCCGATGAAACCTTGTTGCTGATGAAAAAAATCAGTGCCAGTGACGAATTATTAGCACTCCCAGCGGAAAGAGTGTGGAAAGAAATGCATCGTTCACTGTCAGAAAGAAGTCCCGATATTTTTTTTGTAACGCTTCAGCAGTGTGACGCCCTCAAGAAATTGATGCCCGAACTTGATGAATCTTTTCACACAATAATCGAGCCCTTGAAACAGGCTGCGATAAGCGGATTGCCCGACGTGATCTGTTTTGCAATACTTTTTGCTCACATTGATACTGTTGAAACTGAAAATTTTTGCCAGCGAATGAAGGCGCCTCGGGAGTTTCGAGATTTGGCGATTCTGGTCAGCCGATTTTCTATTAGTTGCAAAGATGACTTTTCGAGTCCCGATCAGCTATTAACACTACTTGAAAGTCTTGATCCTTTCCGAAGACCGGAACGCTTTGGTTTATTCCTGCAGTCAGTCCAACTACTTTATAACAATGATCGTGCTATCAATCAGATGAAGAAGTCACTGCGAGCCTGCAAATCTATTGACGCCGCCAGCCTTGCCCGCGAAGGACTAAAAGGCAAAGAAATTGCCGAGGCGTTGCGCAGCCGTCGAATTGAAGCTATGACACCAATTTTTATTGATGGAGACCGACAATGAACGCTAAAAACAGAGTCGCGCTAGTTACCGGAGGCGCACTTCGTATCGGAGCAGAAATTTCGCGCGAATTGCACCGCCGTGGCTATACCGTATTAATTCATTATCGCAGTTCTCAGACAGCCGCAACGGAGTTAGTGCAAACACTTAATGCCAAGAGAGCTGATTCTGCTTATTGCTTTCAAGCAGATCTCTCATCAAATGAGGACATTCGATTATTGGCTGATTTTGCTAAGAGTATCGCTGGTGGCGTTGACGCTTTGGTAAACAACGCCTCAAGTTTTTATCCAACGAAAATTGACCAAGCTTCCGAAGATGACTGGAATAGTCTGATAGACAGTAATTTGAAAGGACCATTTTTTCTAACGCAATCACTTGTTGGCGCCCTGAAAGAACGCAAAGGCAATGTTATTAACATTGTTGATATTCACAGCGAGCGACCGATGCTCGACCACAGTATTTACTGTATCGCAAAAGCTGGCGTCGCCATGATGACCAAAACACTGGCTAAAGACCTGGCGCCAAATATTCGCGTTAATGGTGTTTCACCGGGAGCTATTTTATGGCCAGACCATGAAATGAACGATGACACAAAGCAGTCAATACTCAATAAGATTCCGCTGGCTAGAGTGGGAGAGTCTCCCGACATTGCAAAAACAGTGGCCTTCCTAATCGAGGATTCGCCTTATATAACCGGACAAATAATTGCTGTTGATGGCGGTAGAAATCTAACGATGTAAACCGTTAGCGCTCCGCTTGTGAAATAGCGCGACCATCCCAGTCAAACGCAACTGCCCACAACTTTTGACTAGCCTGGTCGTAAGCCTTCCATAATTCAAGATAGGATTTTTGCTCGACGGGATGTATCG
>Ga0206127_1004994_pt1 | contig 11383 bp, 8 predicted proteins | sample Helgoland_Spring_6_FD_148646 | JGI IMG/M metagenome (GOLD analysis project Ga0206127, IMG submission 148646) | Pelagic subsurface seawater microbial communities from Kabeltonne, Helgoland, North Sea - Helgoland_Spring_Bloom_20160419_1 | ecosystem: Environmental > Aquatic > Marine > Epipelagic ...
AATATATGTCACAATTAAACCAGTGTCAGTAGTTTTCATTGTCATTGGATAATTGAACAAGTTATCTGCGTGGTTTTCTTTTACCAAAGTAGACCACCAATCATTTGTTGGTACTGGTTTGCCAATTGCATTACCCGTTAATTGTGGCGAACCTGAGGGAAAATCATTTCTACCTGCAGAATCTCTTCCTGGGTGAGAATTTGTGTAACTTGCATTACCGACATTGGTTGTTTGAGCAACCATTATTAATGAAAAAGTACAGAAAAAGAAAGTTAATAAGTTGTTTTTTATTGTCTTATACATAGAAATTATTTTTTTATTAATTTAATTAGCTTAGATCTAGAATCTGTTTTTATTCGAGCAAAATAGAGTCCGGGCTTTAAAATAGAGCCATCAATTACAAATTCATCTGAGTTAGGTAACACTGATATTACATTTTTACCTTGAACATCAAATACTTTTATAGAAGATATATTTGTTTTTTGTGTTTTTATTACCCAATTATCGTTTGTCGGGTTTGGATATGCAGAAAATTTTAAATCATCAAAATTAGTTACACCTAATGGTGCGGCTTTCCAGAAATATAAATTATCTAAATAGATATCATTAGAATATCCATTACCACCTATAAATTTTATTTGAATTGCTTTTGTAATATCGCCTGTAATACCAGCAACAGGAATATCCATACTTTTCCATGCACCATCATTATTGCCTATTGTATGAGATATTTCATTACCTGAACTAATAACTATTACGCTTGGGTTTAATCTATTTACTGTCCAAACATCTACATGTAAATATTCCATAGGTGTTAAATCTAGAGTAGAATTCAATTCTATTCCTTGATAACTGAAATTGGTATAAGCTAATACAGAATTAGCAGAACCTGTTGGCTGAAATTCAATATTTGCTGATCCAAAACCACTTTGATTCCAATCTGGGTTATAATTTGCTCCAGATATATTATCGTAAGTATCACTAAAAACTGAAATTACATCTACTGCATTTCGTGCTGGAGGAATTGGTGCATTTACATTTGGTGCTCCAATATAATAAGATATCGTGTATGTTTTACTAGTTGAACCATCTTGAGATTTCACCTCTACAGAAGCTTCACCTGGAATTGATGTTGCTTGAGTAATTATTGTTGTTGCTGAAGCATCTGTAGTTGTTGCTAAAGTAATTTGAGGAATTATTGTTGTGCCTCCTAGTAAAGGCATTAAATATGATTCTGAATTTGGAGTAAATCCTGTAACAGAATTCCCATCAACTTTTAAAGCACTTAAAGTAGCATCTTTTCCTGAAACTGCTGGGTTTTTATAAAAATAGATATTATCTACATAAATAGCACTTGGAGAACCAATACCTTCATTAAACATAATTTGTATAGCTCTTGTAAGATCACCTGTTATATTAGCTACTGGAATATCTATACTTTGCCATTCACCATCTCCATTTGATATAGATTTAGGAATTGTTGTTCCAGAACTAATTACAGAAATAGTTGGTGCTACATCTTTTACTGTCCAAATATCTAAATGTAAATACTCCATTGAAGAAATATCTAAAACAGAATTAAATTCAATTCCTTGATAATTAAAATTTGTATAAGCTAATACTGCATTTCCTGAACCTTCTGGTTGAAAACCTGCATTTGCAGAGTTAAAACCAGTTTGTTGCCAATCTGGATTATAATTTGCTCCAGAAATATTGTTATATGTATCACTAAAAATTGAAATTACATCTACAGTATTTCTTGTTGGTGGAGTTGGTGCATTAACATTAGGTGCACCTATAAAAAATGATAGTTTATACGTTTTAGTTGTTGTTCCATTTTGTGCTGTAACAGCAACTGTAGCATCTCCTGGAATAGAGTTTGCTTGTGTTATTACCCTTGTTGCTGACTCATCTGTTGTAGTTGCTAATGTAATTTGAGGTACTGTTGTTGTTCCTCCTGGTAAAGCAATCAAGTAATTTTCAGAATTTGGTGTAAAGCCAGAGACTGTATTTCCATCTACTTTTAAGGCACTTAAAGTTGCATCTTCTCCTGCTGTTGTAGGTTCTTTATAAAAATAAATGTTATCTACATAGATTTCAGTAGAAGTACCATCACCTCCATTAAACATTAATTGAATAGTTCTTTTAAGATCTCCTGTGATATTACCAACAGGAATCTCTATACTTTGCCATTTACCATCTCCATTCGGAATCGATTTGGGAATTGCTGTACCTGAACTAATTACAGAGACAGTTGGTGTTATGCCTTTTACAGTCCAAATATCTAAATGTAAAAATTCCATTGCAGAGATATCTAAAATAGAATTAAATTCTATTCCTTGATAGTTGAAATTTGGATAAGCTAATACAGAATTCCCTGAACCTTCAGGTTGAAATCCTGCATTTGCAGAACTAAAACCAGTTTGTTGCCAATCTGGGTTATAATTTGCTCCAGAAATATTATTGTAAGTATCACTAAAAATTGAAATTACATCTACTGCATTACGTCCAGGAGGAATTGGTGCATTTACATTTGGCGCTCCAATATAAAAAGATATCGTGTATGATTTAGTAATTGAACCATCTTCTGATGTTACAACAATAGTAGCATCTCCAGGAATTGTTGATGCTTGGGTTATTATTCTACTAGCTGAAGCATTAGTTGTTGTCGCTAAGGTAATTTGAGGAACTAAAGTTGTGCCCCCAAGTAATTCAACCTCATAAGTACTTTTATTAGGTGTAAAGTCTGTTAATGAATTTCCATCTACTTTTAAATCACTCAAAGTTGCATCTTTTTCTGAATCTGTTTCTTTTTTGTAGAAATACAAATTATCTATGTAAATTGCGTTTGATGAACCATTTCCTCCATCAAACTTAAATTGAATAGCCTTTGTGAGATCTCCTGTTATACCAGAAATAGGAATATCTACACTTTTCCAAACTCCATCACTATTACCAATTGTATGCGGAATTTCTGTACCTAAACTAATTACAGAGACAGTTGGTGTTACACCTTCTACAGTCCAAATATCGATATGCAAAAATTCCATGGCTGAGATATCTTGAACAGAATTAAATTCTATTCCTTGATAGTTGAAGTTTGGGTAAGCTAGCACTGAGTTTTCAGAACCCTCCGGTTGATAAGTTGAACTTGCTGATTCAAAACCACTTTGATTCCAATCTGGATTATAATTTGCGCCATCTATATTATTATAGGCATCACTAAAAATTGAAATTACATCTGTTGCATTTCTTGTTGGTGGTGCTGGGGCGTTACCCGAGGGCTCATTATTAGAGTTATTAGCATTTAATGGCTGAATAAAATAAAATATAATTAAAGTGAAAAATACTTTTAAAACTTTAGGCATAATAAGTTGTAATTAATTCATTGTTTATTTGCCTATAAATCTAAAAATAATTAATTTGAATGTGACTAGATTATCATGTTATAAAACAATACAAAAACAATACAACAATAATTAAACTGCTAAATCACAATTACATAAATATAAACTAACTAATCATTCACAATACAATCCTATTAAAAAAACCCGTTTAGAAAACTTCTAAACGGGTTATAAAATATATTGTGAATAATTAAATTAATCGAAGTTAGTTTTCATCTTTAAGTAATTCAAAAATTCCTTTTTTGTTTCTTTTTCTTTGAATTTACCACCAAATTCTGCAGTTACCGTAGAACTTTCAATATCTTTAATTCCTCTAGAATTTACACATAAATGTTTTGCATCGATAACACAAGCAACATCTTGCACTCCCAGCGCTTCTTGCATTGCTTGCACAACTTGCATTGTTAAACGCTCTTGTACTTGAGGTCTTTTAGAAAAGTACTCAACAATTCTATTCATTTTAGAAAGTCCAATAACTTTTCCGTCAGAGATATAAGCTACATGTGCTCTACCTATAATTGGTAATAAATGATGCTCGCAAGTAGAATAAACAACAATATTCTTCTCCACTAACATTTCACCATAATTGTAATTATTATCAAACGTAGAGGCTTTAGGCATATTTTTGGGATTTAAACCCATAAAAAGCTCGTTTACAAAAGATTTAGCAACTCTTCTGGGAGTTCCTTGTAAACTATCGTCTGTTAAATCCATTCCTAACGTGTTTAAAATATCTTTAACACTTTCCTGGATTCTTTCAATTTTTTCCTCATCAGAAATATCAAAAGCATCTGCTCTTAATGGAGTTTTTGCTGATGTACCAACATGATTATCTCCTATTTCTTCACTCCTCTCTTCATTCATTTTGCTGCTCAATTCAAACATTTCAATCTATATTAAAATACAAATTTAAGTCTTTGCATCGTATTATTTTAATATTTTAATAAATTAGATTAATAAGTTTATAATTTATTATAAGTTTAACTTATTAACTAACTCTTCCAGAGAACAATCTATTTGTTCACTGGATGTCATATTTTTTAAAGTAAAAACACCATTTTCTACTTTAGAAACTACAAATTCTATTTCTCTAGAAGAAACATATTTCCATTGTCGTTTTTGTTGCTTATTACTTGCACCTAGATCAGGATAAAATTCTGATTTAATATTATTCTCTCTCAAAGTTTTAATTGCACTCATTTTAGCAATATCTGTCGTTGCATCAAAGTTTAAGAAAATAACTTTTGGTTTAGGTAAATCTACAGCTTTAAACAAACCTAATTCTTCTAAAACTAAATAAATTCTATCCAATCCGAATGAGATACCAACTCCAGAAACATCTTTTAAACCAAAGATTCCTGTTAAGTCATCATATCTTCCACCTCCGCCAATAGAACCCATTTTTACACCTTCTGGCGCAGAGACTTCAAAAATTGCCCCGGTATAATAGTTTAATCCTCTTGCTAAAGTTACATCTAATTCTAATTCTGCTGTTTCTAGACCTAATTCTTCAACAGAATTAATTACAAACCTCAATTCTTCCAATCCATTTGTACCTTCTTCAGATGCTGACAGCATACTTTTTAAAGAATCTAACTTATCAAAATTAGATCCCTTAAAGTCAAACAAAGGTTGAACTTTTTCAATAGCATCCTCTGTAATTCCTTTTGATAACATTTCTTTTACAACACCATCTTTACCAATTTTATCTAACTTATCTAGAGCAACTGTAAAATCTATTATTTTATCTTGTGCACCGATAACTTCTGCTATTCCTGATAATATTTTTCTGTTATTTATTTTAATCGTTGTTCCTGCTAAACCTAGTTTAGTAAAAACAGTATCATACAACTGTACAAACTCAACTTCCTGCCATAAAGACTTACTACCCACAACATCTGCGTCACATTGAAAAAACTCTCTAAAACGGCCCTTTTGAGGTCTGTCTGCTCTCCAAACTGGTTGTACTTGATATCGTTTAAAAGGAAATGAAATTTCATTTTGATGCTGTACAACGTATCTTGCAAAAGGTACAGTTAGATCATATCTTAATGCTTTTTCTGATATTTGAGAAGTAACCTTTAAACTGTTCTTTTCTTTTAAAAGGTTTTCGTCTGCCTTCTTTAAAAAGTCCCCAGAATTTAAAATCTTAAAAATCAAGCGATCTCCTTCTTCACCATATTTACCCATTAAAGTTGATGAATTCTCAAAACTAGGAGTTTCAATTGGCTGAAAACCAAATGTTTCAAAACTAGTTTTAATCGTACTCATTATATATGAACGATTTGATACTTCTGTTGGCGAAAAATCTCTTGTTCCTTTTGGGATGCTTGGTTTCATATATTTAATTATGAATTACTAATTTAAAATTATAATTTCTCTATCAAAATCACAACTGCTTAATCTTTTTACATTCGTTTGTTATAGTTGGAATTTTATTTTTCAAAAAAGTAAAATACCTATCCTAACCTTGATGGCAAATATCGTTAAAAACTTAAACATGTTATAAAGTTGATTCGATTTTATTTCTTTGTCTTAATGCGTGCAAAGAAGCATTTAATTCAAAGCCCAAAAGAAGAATAATTGCATTTAGCCAAACAAATAACATCAATATTAAAAGCGTACCTATAGACCCATATAGTTGATTGTATTGTGCAAATTTCACAACATAAATTCCGAACAAATAAAAAGTACACAAAGAAACTACTGTTGTCAGAATTGCTCCTGCAGAAAAAAACTTCACCTCTTTTCCTTGTTTTGTTCCATATCTAAAAAGTAAAGAAACAATGGTAAAAATCATGACTAAAAAAACAGCATTTTTTCCAATATAAAATAAATTTAAATCACTTGTATTAAACCAACCTTGTTCATCTATTTTTGACAAAGCAACTTGGTAAAGAATAAGCGTTGTTATCGTTACAATTAAGAAAAGGGACATTAACAAAGAAACGCCTAAAGACACAAAATAAGACTTAAAAACATTTCTAACATCAGTAATATGGTAAGAGTATTCAAAACCGCCAAAGATAGCATTTACGCCGTTTGTCATTAATAATATTGATAATAAAAAACCAAAAGACAATAATCCGCCGTATTGATTGTTTATAATATCGCCTAAAACAATATTTACAGCTTCAAAAGTTTGTGGTGGTAAAATTTCTTTAATAAATGAAAATAATCCTTCTTGAAACCCTTCTATAGGAATGTATGGAATTAAAGTTAGAATAAATAGCATAAATGGAAAAACTGCCATAAAAAAACTAAAAGCAATTCCACCTGCCCTTGTCGTTAAAGCACCTTCTACAATACCAATAATATACATTTCTAAAACATCATACAAAGACATACCTTGTAAACCAGGAACTTTTATTTTTTTCCCAAACAATACCAAGAAATTCAAAACTGGTATTTTTTCTAATTTATCTTCTATTTCTTTACTCATAACCTTTTTATCCTGCAGGTATTTCCCAAAAGGAGAAAAACTATTCGATATTAATTTCGTTTAACTGTAAAAATAACTTTCTAAAAATTATTTCTTTTTCTATTTTTGAGATTGAATCTTTTGTAAATAAATAATCTGCTCCGAAACCTAGGTTAGATAAAAGACCATATTTTTCATTAAAAATCAAAGATCGGTTATGACTTTTAACTATTTTTCTTTGATAGAACTTAAATTTTATTTCTTTTGAATTGTATTCCTTTTTAGTGGAATAAAACGTGTCTTTATTTGAAATTAAAAAATCACTTATTTTATTATAATTGAAGTGCAACCTATCAATAGAATCATTCTTGTTTAAATAATCAAAACTAATTATTTTCTCTTTTTTAGTAATATTTAATTTAAAATTTACAACATCATCCTTTAGAAGAGAATAAGAATAAATTGGAATATTAATTTCTTTTTTTTCACAAGAAAAAAGAATTACACTCATTAATAAAGTACAAAAAAATATTTTATTCATTCAACAACAATTTTATATTCTGACAAAAGTCCCAATAAGTTATGCTTACTAAACTTCGCTCCTTTTAAAACATTTTTTTCTGGGTTAATATTAAAATTAAATGCAGTTCTAAAATCTGCTTTCTCAAGATTTGTTCGCTCAAAAATAGCTTCTTTAAAATGACATTGATCAAAAACAGCACATTTTAAAATCGATTCTGTAAAATCTACTTCTTGTAAGTTGCAATTAATGAAATTTGTATTGAATATTTTTAATTGATAAAAAGAAGAAAAGTTTAATTGACAATCTGTAAATGAAAACTGCAATAAAAAAGGATCACATTCATTAAATTTAATTCCTATCATTTTACAATTGATGAAATTGACATCTTTAAAAGCCGTCCCTTTTAAAATTGTATTACTAAAATTACATTCAATAAATTCACATTCTACAAATTGAATATTAGAAGCATGAATTCCTTCAAAATTACAATTTATAAATATACAATTATCATAGTCACCTTTCTTAATATTTGTTTTAGTGAAATCAATTTTTGAATATTCTTTGCTGTCAAAATAATTATCCATTTATTTTAACCCTCTCGCTTTTAACATCGGCGCAGCTTCAGGATTTCTACCTACAAAAGTTTTATACATCTCTGCATAATCCATTGTATTTCCTTTTGATAAAACTTGTTCACGAAATTTTTGTCCGTTTTCTCGAGTTAATAATCCATTATCTTTAAACCAATCATACGCATCATGACTTAACATTTCTGTCCATAAATACGAGTAATAACCGGCTGCATAACCACCATTAAAAATGTGTGCAAAATAAGTTGAACGATATCTTGGTGGAATTTCATTCACATTTAATTTCATATTTTTTAAAGCTCCTGCTTCAAACTTAGCTACATCTTCAATTTTTTCATTTGCAGAAATTGTATGCCATTTCATGTCTAAACTAGAGGAACATAAGTTCTCAATCATAGAATATCCTTGATTAAATGTACCAGCTTCTTTTATTTTTTTCAATAATTCTGTCGGAATTACTTTTCCCGTTTTATAATGCAAAGCGTAGTTTTTTAATATTTCTGGGTGTGTAGACCAGTTCTCATTAAATTGAGATGGAAATTCTACAAAATCTCTTGCTGTACTTGTTCCTGAAATTGAAGCATATTTTTGATTTCCGAAAAAACCATGCAATGCATGACCAAATTCATGAAACATTGTTTCTACATCATCAAAACTAATTAATGCTGGTTCTCCTACCGCTGGTTTTGGCGAGTTACAAACGTTATAAATTACTGGTTTTTGGTTTCGTATTTTAGATTGTTTTACAAAACTACTCATCCAAGCGCCACCGCGTTTACTATCTCTTGCAAAGAAATCACCAAAGAACAATCCTAATTTACTTCCATCTTCTTCAAACAATTCATAAACAACTACATCTGGATGATATATTGGAATATCTATACGTTTTTTAAAAGTAATTCCGTACAATTTTGTTGCTGCATAAAATACTCCTTTTTCTAAAACATTGGTAAATTCGAAATACTGTTTTACTTCTTCTTCATCTAAATTGTATTTAGATTTACGAACTTTTTCTGCGAAGTAATTCCAATCATAAGGCTCTAATTTAAAGTCATTTCCTTCCTTCTTAATTTGTTCTTGTATTTCTTTTACTTCAGAAGCTGCTTTCTCTAAAGAGCCCGGAATTAAGTTTTTAAACATATTAGAAACTTTATCTGGTGTTGCCGCCATTGTTCCTTGTAAGCTCCAACTTGCAAAATTATCAAAACCTAAAATCTGAGCTTTTCTAGCTCGTAACAAAACCATTTTCTTTACTAAATCACTTGTATTATATTCACCTGCATCAGTTCTATGTATCGACTTTCCGAATAATTTTTTTCTCGTTTCCCTATTTTCTATCGTTTGTAAAGAAGGTTGTTGCGTTGTGTTTATTAACTGAATTATGTACTTTCCATCTTTTTCTAAAGACTTTATTTTTTCTTCAGAAAATCCTTTTAATTCTGCCTTTTCAGAAACTACAACTCCGCCTTTTTTACTTGCGTTTAATAATTTCTTTCCAAAATTGTTAGACAAACTTGCTATTTCAGAATTTATTTCTTTTAGTTTCTCCTTTTTATCTTCGGATAAATTTGCACCAGCTTTAGAGAAATTTTTAAAATATTCTTTTACCAAGTGATATGATTCTGCATCTAAATTAGCTTGAGACAGGTTATTAAAAACCGTTTTAATTTTTCTAAACAACTTTGTGTTTAATAAAATTTCATCACTGTGCTTAGAAAACTTTGGTGCTAATTCTGTTTGAATTGCTTTAATAGTATCATTGGTATGAGCGCCCGAAAGTCCATAAAAAACAGAAGTTACATTATCTAATACCTTACTACTTTCTTCTAGAGCTAAAATGGTATTTTCAAAAGTTGACGCTTCTTTATTTGTGGTAATTTTCTCAATTGCTTCATTTTGTAATTTCATACCTTCTAAAATTGCCGGTAAAAAATGAGCCGTTTTTATTTTAGTGAAATCTGGCGTACCATATTCCAAAGTACTTTTAATTAATAAAGGATTTTTAGAGATATCCATATTATTTTCTTTTTTTGCTTCTTTAGTTTCACAAGAAATTACAAATACTAATGTGGCTAATATTATATATTTTTTCATTTTTATTATTTTGGTAACAAGGCTAAATTTAATTCTAAAGTTGTAAAATAGTACCTTATAAATTAGTAATTTTTAATCCTTTTCAAATTCTAAAAAGCTTTTAAACTCAAATCTAAATTATATACAGAATGCGTTAATGCACCAGATGAAATAAAGTCTACACCACAATCTGCATATTTTCTAATAGTATCTTCATTAATTCCTCCAGAAGATTCTGTTAAACAAGTATTACCAATTAAAGCAACTGCTTTTCTTGTATCTTCATAATTAAAGTTGTCTATTAGAATTCTATAAACTCCTTGATTAGATAGTATTTCTTCAATTTCTTCTAAACTTCTGGCTTCTACAATTATCTTAATATCTAAATTTTTATCAGCTAAATATTTCTTTGTTTTAGTGATTGCTGCTGTAATTCCTCCTGCAAAATCGATATGATTGTCTTTAATCATTACCATATCATATAGAGCAAAACGATGGTTTTCTCCTCCTCCAATTTTTACAGCCCATTTTTCTAAAGCTCTAATTCCTGGAGTTGTTTTTCTTGTGTCTAATACTTTGGTTTTCGTCCCTTTTAATAAATCAGCAAAAACTGCTGTTTTTGTAGCAATTGCAGACATTCTTTGCATCGCATTTAAAACCAAACGTTCTGCCATTAAAATAGATTGAGATTTTCCTGAAACATGAAAAACGACATCTCCATATTTTACTTTTTCTCCATCACTTATTAATACATTTACTTGTAAATCTTTATCTACATAAGAAAAAACTTGTTTTGCAAAGGCGACTCCTGCAATGATTCCATCATCTTTTACCAACAGTTTTGCCTTACCCATCGCATCTTCCGGAATACACGAAAGTGAAGTATGATCTCCATCACCTATATCTTCACGAATTGCATTTATAATTATAAGTTCTAGTTCTTTGTCAAATTGATTTTGTGATATCATATAGTTTTTAATCTAATGTAAAAATAACATTTTAATTAGAATTTATGAATTATCAAATAGAACAAATAATTCGTAATTTTGATGTATGAAAATTAAATTACTTGCAATTGGTAAAACCGACAACAAACAGTTAATTAAATTAATTGATGAATATCAAAATAGATTAAAACATTATATAAAGTTTGAATTAGAGATTATCCCTGATATTAAAAATGTTAAGAATTTAAGTGAAGTGCAGCAAAAGGAAAAAGAAGGTGATTTGATTTTATCAAAACTACAAAACACAGACCAATTGGTTTTGTTAGATGACAAAGGGAAACACTTTACTTCTATTGAATTCTCACAGTATTTACAAAAGAAAATGAATTCTGGCATTAAGCAATTGGTTTTGGTAATTGGCG
>Ga0206127_1004997_pt1 | contig 11380 bp, 11 predicted proteins | sample Helgoland_Spring_6_FD_148646 | JGI IMG/M metagenome (GOLD analysis project Ga0206127, IMG submission 148646) | Pelagic subsurface seawater microbial communities from Kabeltonne, Helgoland, North Sea - Helgoland_Spring_Bloom_20160419_1 | ecosystem: Environmental > Aquatic > Marine > Epipelagic ...
TGCCGCGCGCAACCAGTTCGCTATCCTATATCCAGAACGGTTCAACAAATGACCCGTGAAACTCGCATGGGCCAACCCTCATACACAGAGTTTCGGATACTCCCGGGGGATTACCAATTTACCACCGCCAACACTGTGTTTTTCTTAACAGAAAGACCTCGAAAGCCTCTCATGTTGCCCGATTTGTAGGGTCTAAATCCGCGTTTGCGCATTTCTTTACTTATGGTGGCAGCACCCCAAGGGGACGCACCTTGTGCCGCCATATATGAGCCAAAAGCGTGATGCAGTTGAGCATTCTGGATGCGCCCTGTTGGAGCAACCTCAAAACACTCACTCAGGAAAGCGCCAAACGTGTCTTCCTGATCGAGGTAGTCCTGAGTGGCTTGCGCAATTCGCGACGGGATAGCCAGTCCGCTTTCATGCCATTTGACCGCCCCTTCAATGATCCAGCGAAGAATTGCAGGGCCCTCCTGAAGCAATTTTTCGGGCAGGTCAGGATCAACTTGATCCTCTGTGATAGTGACATCAAAGGGGATAACGCACATACGACGCCGAAACGCTTCATCAATGCCCCTAACAGAGGGAGCGTTGTTAGCATCAACAATCAATGTGCATTGCGGCCTGAACGTAAAGTTGTATTGCCGCATATAGCGGGCGGTGATCTGGTCACCCCCTGTGATTTGCTTCAACAGCGCTTCATCCCAAACCTTTCCCACCGGCAGTTCAGAAGCCCTTGCCAGCCGCGCATGTGCGAGATGGGCTAAATCCGTGGCGTGCTGTTCAGTCTTCTTGTCCAACAGCAGTTTGGGCGGAATGACTTTGGCGTAGTCGTCTGACAGGATCGTCCTCAACGTATTCAACAGGGTGCTTTTTCCGTTCCGCCCCGTCCCGTATGCAAAGAACAGCTTATGCTCTTTTGTTGATCCGGTCGTAGCATAGCCACAAAGACGCTGAAGGAAATCTTGCAATTCCAAATCGCCTCCTGTGATCGTTGAAAGAAAGCTAATCCAACTCAGAGAAATTGCCCCCTCTTGGGAAGGATCAAATGATGTTGAGCGCAAAAGGAAATCCGTTGAAAGACGTTTCCGAACCTCACCTGTCCGAAGGTCAACGATTTGGGTTGGCGTACCCAACACGAACGGGTCAGCGTCCCATTCTTCGATCCTCTTTGCCGCGCCCTCATTTGTCTTCATCAGCGCATTGACAGCCATTATCGTCTTATTATCGCCTAAACGTTTTCTTTTAGCCGGGTCTTCTACCCCAGGAATTTCCCGCAAATCTTGACGAAGGCGTGTGATCTGGTGGTTTGCCGTTTGAGCCAATCGCCACGCTTTTCCATTCCATTCCGCCCATCTATCGCGTTCGGGAACATACAGCATGATTCCCGCCCAGCGCTGGGCGAAAATGTTATGTGCGAGATCGTCATGCCTCATGTCGGCGTTACATTGATCCAGATCGGACAAGTCTCGCGGGGCGCGGTCATAGACCTTCTTACAAAGGCGCGCCGCGTTCTGGATGGTATTGCGCCGATAATCTGCTCGCTTCTCGTATTTGTCGCGCACAAGGGCTGAGCGTCGAAACAAGCGGTCCATGCGCGGCATGTCTTTGCCTGTCCAAAAAGCCAGTGTAGGGTTCCACGTCTTTCGTCACCACAGCACCTGCGCCAATCACGGCACCGGTGCCGACGCTGACACCAGCAGTGATCGTCACGCCGTGGCCGATCCAGACGTCATGTCCGATGGTGACCCAGTGATCTTTGCGCCACCTGAAAAAATCGTGGTCATCCTCTCCCAACCCATAAGCCTCGGCCCGGTAGACCGAGTGGTGCTGAGTCGCGCGCCATGTGGGGTGGTTGCCGGGGTTGATGCGGGTGGAATTAGCGATGGAACAAAACTTGCCAATCGTCGCCCAAACAACGTGGCACTGCTGGGTGATGTAGGAAAAATCGCCCATTTGGACGTCCTTCATGACGGTGCCTTTGCCGACTTCTGTCCATGGACCAAGCTCACAATCGGTGACTGTTGCTTCGGGGTGGATGGCTGGGTTTTCGGACAGGGCTTTCTTGGAACCGGCGCCGCTCATGTTGGTGTCTCCAATTTGGTATCTTCGTGGGCTATGTGAGATTGCACAAACGCATTGAAATCGCGGCTTCGATGGAAGCGTTGTTTCGGTGCTAATTTGCCAGCTCCGACTTGCCGATCAGTTGGGCGCGGATTTTGCCGCTCATCCAGTCGATCAGATAGACCATTGCGATGATTAGGAAGATGATCGACCAAGCTTCACCCCATTTATAGGCGGCGATCCGGTCTGATAGCAGGAACCCGATACCGCCAGCGCCAACGATCCCAAAGATGGTGCCAGAGCGGACGTTGGATTCAAAGTTGTAAAGCAGGATCGACAGGATTACCGGGTTCACCTGCGGCATGATCCCGTAGCGGATCTGTTGCAGGCGCGAGCCGCCGGAGGCTTTGACGCCGTCCACGGGGCGTTCAGATGTATTCTCGATCGCCTCAGAGAACAGTTTTGCGAAGGTGCCAATCTCGCTGACTGTAACTGCGCGGCGGCGCAGAGTGATGGATTATATACGCAGTCTGGTCGGAACACATGGATCGGGGCTGTCAATCTTGATGGCTACGTAATCGAGGTTGATTTTACGCTGCATTCCGGCGTTTTGTCAGGGGCAGGCGTGCGGATAGATTGGGAACGGGTCGGCGGCCAATATTATACACCGATCCGGTTGCAGGACATGCACCTTTCTGGGCCATCTGGATCGGTGCAGCGTGCATCTGCGGTATTTCGCAAGCCTCAAAATTTCACGGGCAATTTCACCAAACACGATCTGTATTTGTTCGCCAACTATAATGGTCATGGATGGGCGAGGAAGGCAAAAAATATAGAGTTTCACCGCTGTTTTGTCAGGCCAGCAACCCCAGAAGAACTGGGCACCGGCATCTTGGCCGATACGTTGAACGGTGAGATTACAGACATCAAGGCGCTTGATGTGAATGGCAACACCGCGTTCGGCAAGCTGCTTAATCAATTGGACGTAGACGCCGTGCAAGATCACGAACTTGTAAATTGGGAAGTGCTGTCACTCTCACAAGTAACTCCTATGATAGACTCGCTGACAAGCATACAGTGGTACAATGCGCAGCGTTTAGCAAGGCGGGCTCGAAGCTACCTTGCGGCGGTGCCGCGCCTGATTTTTCTATTGAGGGTCTGCTGACAGCAACATGGATGACTTCAGCCAGCCACAAATTTATAGTTCGGTTGACCTGCTTGCCTCCAGGTGCTGCATGTGCAGATGCTTCTACGGAAAACGGACGGTTTTCCCCTTGTTCGCAGGAACTACTTAAAGACAAAAAAACTAGACGTATCGTACGTGATATGTTCCACTCGAGATATCGAATTAGGGGGTCCTACGATGGCTAATCAGCAAAAGAACTCCGGCAACGACAATAGCGGTAGCGGCCCCCGTACAAACTCCCATCGCAGCGGCGGAGGCGGTGGGCAAGCACCAAGTGGCAAGCCCAACTTGGTAGGTACAGGCGTACAAAAGGGCCTTTCCACCAATAAGGGCGAAAGCCGGAGCGGCGGGAACTCCAAAAAATAGGAGTGTTTGGCCACGAATGAGCCATTTGGCTTTTTGAGAGTTCGCTCTTTCGTTATTCTCGAAAGCTCGGAGCATTTCAGAAACTTCGAACTCTAAGTATTCCCCCCAGAGTTCATCTTCTCCGTTCGTGTAGTAATCCATTTCGCGTAGTTCAGGTGGATTCGGCCTAAGGATGCCAGCTTGTATTGATGCTACTCGGAGCGATAGAGCAAACGTGATGAGCACCGTCACTAAGGTCACTAGCGTCGCAACTGACGCAGCATAAAAGTAAAACCCTAATGCGCTTGCGTCAGTTTTCAATAAGTAGCCGAGCAAGCCAAGTGATGCGGGGAGAAGAAAGGTTAACCAATACTTAACCTTTGCTTCGATTTCGGAGAACTCTTGTCTGTGAAACTGAACGCCTCGGTCATACTGCTGTAGCAGGTATTCAATTCGATTTTCGCGACTGTATAGAGTGGGCATTTCATCTCCGATGGAAGGTTTATATGGTGCCTTCGTACGACTGTGTTGCACAAATCCGGCGAAGGTCATAGCTCGCTTTTCACGGGACGGGTTTGCGCTGCAACCTTTGTGACAGATAACTCACTCTCCTCTTCGTTTCCTCCTGTCATTTCTACCTAACGCGATACTGACGACGGGCGCTTGCTATTGGGCATGGCACCACAGTAATGAACTCCGTTTGAAGGGATGGGAAAGCTGAATTTGCAAAGTTCACTATCTGCGCATGTGGGTTTATAGTCCTCGGCGCAGCATGGTCGCTGTTGAATCTGAAGTCCGAATGGCCGCTTTCAAGTCTGTGACAGGATGCCTTCGTAGGTGCAGCGAATTCACACTTTCCACCCACCCTGTCGATGGTCCAATGCATGCCGCGCCAGACATCAAGGACTGCTTTGGGCTGACAGCGGTCAACTGAAAGCAAAGCTGGAGCGTAAATTCGCTGCAACCATACTGCCGCGCCGCCGCATGACCGCTTCGAGCCCATCGTGTTGGGTTTCTGCAATGCAGCGAATGTCAGCTTTCGAGGGTAGCAGCCCCAACATTGATGTTCGCAAACCAACCGCGGAATTTGGGTAAGAGTTTCAGTCAGAAATCGATTACGAGTAAGGTTTTTTGTAACAATTATTGCAAGTTGCCTTGCAAATTTGTTTCAGTTAGCATCACGTTATTCCATCCAAACTGCCTATCAATGGAGCGCGTCTTGCCAATAACAGCGACACCGGTTGCGTCACAAAATTCACCAGAACACCCCCTTCTGGACACACAACAAATGGTGCGTCGGATTTTCGATCACATCGACAACAAAACCACTGACCTTGGCACACAAACATGGAATGAGCCGGTCGCGAATTACCGATCACAGGCGCGCCTAGACGCCGAACTGGATCTCATAAAGAGCTCCTTCGTCGTGTTCTGTCCCAGCCTGGGACTGTCAAATACTGGCGATTACGTTGCTCGCTCCGCAGCTGGGGTGCCGCTGATCGCTGTTCGCGCCGAGGACGGCACAGCGAAGGTATTTAGAAACGCGTGCCGCCATCGCGGGGTGCAAATAGCAGAGGGTCATGGCTGCAAGCGCGTGCTGGTATGTCCCTATCATGGTTGGGCCTATGCTTTGGACGGTCAGTTGAAGAATATTCCCCATGGCAGCGGCTTCCCCGAAGTTGACACCAAAACGAGTGGTTTGGTGCCTGTACCGAGTAAAGAAATCAACGGTCTGGTGTATGTCGGCCAAGAGGCCTCAGATACGGCGGTATCCAGCCTTGACCTCATTCCCAAGATTATCCCCGACAACTACGAACTTATTGAAATCGAAGAAATGGATGTCGACGCCAATTGGAAGCTCTACATCGAAAGCTCGCTTGAGGGCTATCATATCCGATCCACGCACACGCAGACATTTTTCCCTGTTCAGTATGACAATCTGACAGTTGTCGAAGGATTTGGAGTTAACAGTCGGGTCACTTTCCCTTACCAAACCATCGAAAAACTGCGCAATAAACCGCAGGAAGAATGGTCAACGGATGGCCGTCTCACCCAGCTCTATCACCTGTTTCCAAACGTGGTCGTGTCGACCTTTCCCAATTGCCTGCAAGTTGTGGTTCTAGAGCCACTTAGCTTGAAGCGAACGCGTCAACATACCTATCTGCTTGGTCGTGTCGCGGAGGGAACGGATGAGCAGCGCAAAGCGATGACTGCCTCGATACTGGAAGGTCAGGCATTCGCGAAAACCGGTGCCATTGAGGATCGCGAAGTCGTCATGTCGGCGCAGCAAGGGCTGAACAGCGGTGCAAACGACCATCTGACGTTTGGACTGTTTGAGAGCGCAATCGGGCGTCTTCACGCGGGTCTCCATCGCGCGCTTGGATAACGTCTTTATGCTGTCAGACGTGAAAGGCCTCAATCTTGATGATCTCCTGAAACAGGAACGACGCCCCACTGCGAAGCGGTTGATTTTGTCTTTACTCAGTCAGCCGCATATGGCCACCTTGTCGCTGCGCCAATTGGTCGCTTGGGGAGAGTTGTTGGGCCAAAAGCCAGCAGCGATGCGTGTGACTGCTGGGCGATTGGTAAAGGAAGACCTGCTCGAAACGGCCCGTCGAGGCGTCTATAGGATTGGTCCTGCTGGATTGGTGCTCAAAAACAAGGCGTCCGAATGGATGTCTGCCCTTGACCAGATACGCGACTGGAATGGTGGGTGGCTTTGCGTCCACACGGCACATCTTGGCAAAGCAAACCGACGTATTGTACGCAACCGTGAACGCGCCTTCCGGTTGTTTGGGTTCAAAGAGTTGGTCGATGGAGTTTGGATCAGACCTGACAATCTAGCTTACACGGCATCACAGATGTACGCAAAACTTTGCCAGCTTGGTTTGGAACCAGATGCGGTGCTTCTGCGGTCTGATGTGATTGAGCATGGGCGGGCACATTCCCCATTAAATCTATGGGCCGGTGATACCTTGAATGTGAGTTATGAAAAAGGCGTTGAGATCCTTCAACGCAGCGAACAAGGGCTGAAGGGGCAAGACCTACGCAGTGTCACGCGGGAAACGTTCTTGATCGGTGAACATATTATACGGCAGATAAACGCCGACCCTCTTTTGCCCACGAACTGCATTGATGCGTCCAAACGCGAAAACTTGGTTCATGCTATGAAACGGTATAGCGCATTTTGCCATTCCCAGTGGGCCGCGTTTTTGACCCAGTCCGAATAGGAAAAACTATCTTAGCTTCAACGTGTTCCGAGTGACGAGGCGTCCCATAACTTTCAATGAGTTAGCTTATTTTCTGGTGCTAAGGCCAAAACAACCTAACGCAAACGTCTCTCTTGCAGAGCGATCCAGACCAAGAAAAACAGCCAGATGACCGGTCTCAGCCCAAAGTTTCAGACGCAGCGTTTTGTGCCAAAGTCAGCTTTAGCCTAACTGAGGTCATAGCCACCACTGATCCAAGACCGCAGGAGTTCGGTGAACTCGGCGCTGTTGTCTTGATAAAAAAAGTGACCGCAATTTTTGAAGATCGTCAACGCGCTTTTGGGCAGCCGCGCGTGCAATCGCTCGGCGTTGTCTGCGGTCAGAAATGCGTCATGTTCACCCCAGAATACTTGGGTGGGCACATTCAACTTCGCGAGATGCGGATCGATGTCTTTGCATCCTTCCGGGTAGGGGCCAACCTAAACGTAGACCTTGTCTTGTGCTCGATTGTTCGATGCGGGCCGGGACACGTCTACTCACGATCGCTTACGGCACGAGCTCATCCGGCAAGGCCAATCGTGGCTATGAGATCGCTATCAACGACCCGGCGAGAGTTCTTGCAGCGGGCTTGCACAAGTCGACCCGCTTTGTTGGCGCACGGCGCATCATTGTGCCTGTGACGCACAAGGGGTTCGCCGTCAGCCGCAGAATTCACTCGCCCGTGCTTGGAGAGCTTACCGGTCCAGAGTTTAAGCGCTTGATTGCTGTCCGCTCGCGCATCCATGCCGATGCCGAAAACGCAGCAGAGTATCGAGCAATGCATGACCAATTACGCCTCGCGTCACGCACTCCGAAAGCACAGTTTTCTAAACTTTCACGGCCGGGTAGCGGTGCTCAGTCAATCCAGTCTAACCGCTGATCTGCGGGTCTTTTTTCCGGAAGACCCGAAGATCAGGGCTGCCTAATCGAAATCTAAAAGGAAGATACAATGAACCAGATGCCAAATAGCATTCCAACGAGTAACAACCATCGTATTGCGCTGCTTTTCCCAGAACATACGCCATCAGACTTTGAGCGGCTCGAAGATCTGGCTGCCGATGCCATCCGCGCTGGCCGCAGCGCTATGCAAGCTGCGCAGGAGTTACCACAGTTCGAGGATCGCGCACTCAATAGGTCTCTCCAAATAATCGGCAAGAATATCAGTGCGCGCAGAGTTGTGAACGAGGATTTCCAGAATGCTGTTGAAGATACGTTGCGACGTCTCGCGCACATCGATCGCGACAAACAAGATGCCATTGCGTTTAGCAATCTTCTGCACTCATTGGCCAAGGCACTCGAACTTTCACATCGCGTCGCAGATCTACTTTCAGCGGAACAAGATATCGGTTGGAATCGGGGCATCGGACCGAAAAGATATGCGCAAAAACAATCTGTTAAGTGAACGCGAACCAGAAAAGTTCCAAGCCGCGTTTATACAAATCGCTTAACGATCCCACGCTTCTCTTACCGGCCAATTATGGCTGCCAAGGAAAGAGAGCAGAAATGACAAAAGAACGAATAATAGCCGCAAACGAAAATTCAGGCGGGGCACAATATGTTGATACGGCCCTAATCTCATTCGTCACACTCATGGCGAAGGCCTACGTTGCCGAGACAGCAAAAAGAAAGGACGGTTGAGCATGAACAAACCTCGCACGGCTCGGCGAGCGGCCGCAGCATCGCATCTGTCGACAGGCATAACCGCTACAGCGCCTAAGGCTGTTCTCTATGCACGCTACAGCTCTGACAAACAGAATGACATGTCTTGCGAGGATCAATTGGCTATCGCACGTGACACTGCGCAGCGTCTCGGCTTCGAAATCGCAGGCGAGTTTAAAGATGAGGCTATTTCCGGTCGAACGTTGATACGAAACCGACGCGGCGTCATGGCGATGAAAGACAGGGTCGCCCAGGGTGATATCGACTGTCTTATTGTCGAAGGAATTGATCGAATAGGGCGGCGTGCAGCCGATATCACTGGACTTTCGGAGTGGTTTGAAGCTCGAAATGTCGACCTTTTCGCCGCCAGTGGCGGCAAAATGGATTGGAAACTTATCCCGTTCTTTGGTGCGATAGCGGAGTTCCAGTCTCGTGAGATTGCAGACAAGACCCGGCGCGGCCAGATAGGCGCGACTAAGCGTAGTCGGGTCTCTGCGGGACTCAGTTACGGCTATCGCGCAGTTCCAAATGCAACGGGCTTAAACCGCGAAATTGACAAACTCGAAGCCGCGATCGTTGTCCGCATTTTCGAAGCGTATGCTTCTGGCATGTCACCACGTAAAATTGCAGCTCGCCTAAATGAAGAAGGTGTTCCCTCACCATCAGGTGGAAATTGGAATGACAGCACAATCCGAGGAAACGCCAAGAAACGGGACGGCATGCTTCGAAATGAAGCTTACGTCGGTGTGATTGTCTATGGACGCAACAATTTCCGCAGAGATCCGGATACAGGCAATAGGATTTCTCGTCCTGCAGATGCCGGGAAGATCATTGATGTGGCTGCGCCTCCTCTTCAGATAGTTGACGATGATTTGTGGAACAAGGTGCAGGAACGCTTGGAAGACACCTACACGCGTTTTGCGGGAAAGACTTCGCCGTTAAACGATAGCCATCGCCCCAAATACCTGCTGTCGCATTTGCTAACATGCGATTGTTGTGGCGGTGGCTATACGCTCGTCGCGCGTGATCGATATGGTTGTTACAATCGCAAAACCAAGGGCCTTTCCGTCTGCGCAAATACTAAGACCATAACTCGAGACAAACTCGAAAGCCGCGTATTGGCACGGTTGCGCCAAGGGCTCATACGAGCCGATCTTGCCCGACACTTCGCCACTGAAGTCCAGCGCATGATGTTAGCGGCGGAAGCCGACAACACACCGGAGAAGGCTGAATTGGAAGCGCAGCTGGCAAAAACGAGCCAGACTATTGATCGCCTTCTCGACCTCATTGAGGAGGCCGAAGACGTTGATTCACTTCTCAATCGCCTCAAGACTCGCGAGGCTGAAAGGGTGCGTTTGCGATCCGCAATAGCATTGGCACAGGAACCGATTGAATGCCCAACCGTTCCGACTGAGGCGGACTTCGATCGGATTTACATCCGTCAAGTGAGTCGTCTTGAGGATCTGCTTACGGGTTCCGACGAAGTGATCGCGGCTAACAAGCTGCTGCGGGGGATGTTAGGTTCTGTTGCAGTCCGGCCTGACGAAGAGGCCGATGACGGGTTGTTCGTAGAAATAAGAAGCTCAATGGGCTATATTTTGCAGGCCGATCCAGTGTCAGAAAACGCAAATGGCCTCCCGAAGGAGGCCATTCTACTTGGTAGTAAGATTTCAGTGGTTGCGGGAGTAGGATTTGAACCTACGACCTTCAGGTTATGAGCCGAAATAACCACGATTCCAATAGCTTAGTTATTTCAATGACTTGGGGGCAATCCGCTGATATTGCGCATTTTTCGTTCCGACGCCGCCCGTCATTGACGGACATTGACCGTGCCAAAACGCGCCAAACAGGCGCATGCGGGTTGACGTGGCGTTGACATGAAACCCACGATTATCAATCAAGCCCTGAGACAGCTGTCATTCATTACTCAAAAATTTAATTGCAGAAACGCGCAAATGGTGGGCTGGGCAAGCTTTGGCATCAATCCTACTGCAGCTTAGGCAGTGCTTGCATTATTTTAGCCATGCGGCGCTTCAGTTCCTTCTCAATCGAGTTTGCTTCGTAAGGCTTCATTTTTTTCCACCTTGCGCATTCCTCCCGCGTGCGGCCACAGCCAAGGCACCAGCCGTTGGGACCGGTAAACTCACAAACATCGATGCACGGACTTTTGCGTTTCTTCATAGCCAAAAACGTATAGTAGCCGATCAGGGGATTGGCAATTTCTGCGGTTGTCGCGGCTCCAGCGGCAGACATCACCCTTCGTCATGTATGGCGGAATAGCACACGTTCGCTGCGCCAAACTCGAATGACCGGATTGCGCTGAAAGCGGAATTTGCAAAGTCCCGCTCCTGGTCGTAAGCTGTCGCAAATCTAGTGGACGTCGCCGACCGCCATGCATACTGTTGAAAAGAAATACTGCGATTCTCTAGGCGTTCATGGTACGTTCTTATTGTGAATGAGATTCAATGCTCAAAAGCTAGAATTATCGGGAGGGGATAACATGCTGCAGTTTCATAGAACCAGCTTGATGACATCTTCCGCGCAAACAGTCGTGAACACTGTCAATACGGTTGGCGTCATGGGTAAAGGCCTCGCTGCTGCTTTTAAACAGCGCTACCCAGAAATGTTCACCGAATACAAGGCGCTGTGCGCGGAGGACGGACTTTCTCCGGGTTCCTCTTGGCTCTGGAAAGGTCCTGATCAATGGGTACTGAATTTTGCCACGAAGAAGCATTGGCGAAACCCATCGAAAGTTGATTACGTCCGCGATGGTCTGATTGAATTCCGTAACACCTATGAGTCTATGGGCATTCGCGAAATCGCATTCCCCCGGCTCGGTTGTGGCAACGGTGGATTGGACTGGAACGAAGTTCGCGGACTG
>Ga0206127_1004998_pt1 | contig 11379 bp, 7 predicted proteins | sample Helgoland_Spring_6_FD_148646 | JGI IMG/M metagenome (GOLD analysis project Ga0206127, IMG submission 148646) | Pelagic subsurface seawater microbial communities from Kabeltonne, Helgoland, North Sea - Helgoland_Spring_Bloom_20160419_1 | ecosystem: Environmental > Aquatic > Marine > Epipelagic ...
TACTGTCGGTCAGGTCGGCGAGAGATTTGGGCCGGATACTGTCTGTGCGATAGACGACAAACTGCTTGATATCGAGATATCCCGGCGAAAAATTGAGTCGTTTTTGGCGCTCATCAGTGATGGTCAGGCCAGCCGCAGCGAGGTGTACCTCATTTCGCTCTAAGGCTAGGAAAATATCTTCTAAACTGTGGACGACGGTGACCTCAAGTTCTACACCAAGATATTCACTGAAAAGCCGAGCAAGTTCATACTCATAACCGGTGGGGCCGTTGCGATCTTCGAAATACGAAGTCGGACCATTGCGCGAGATAATTTTCAGTGTGCCCTGCTCACGAATGGACGACTCATGGCTTTGTTGGTCGCAAGCCGAGACCAAGCTAGCCAAGATTAACAGCAGTATAGAGCGAAGATACGTTCTTCCGTGTTTTGTGCTGCAAGCTAATGACAGATACATACTCTCCATTTTATAGGCAGTCGCGGCGGTAGTCTTGGTATTTATTGATGATCTTGGCTTCAATTTGAAAAATATAGCCTAATCGGACTTAAGTCTCAGTTCAACTTCCAGTAGAATAGCCCGCTTTCCTGTTTCCTGACATTGCTCTTGCTAGAAGGCTTTTACGCAATATGCTAATTACCCGTGGCGCATCCGCCCTCTCTGAATTTCGTACTCATAAGCTGTTTAATACGCTCAAAGCTGCTATTCCTGAATTGAATGCGGTATCGGCAGAGTTTATTCATTTTTCTGAATTGCAGGAAGACCTGTCGCAAGAACAGCAGAGGGTGCTCGGAAGGCTTCTACAATACGGGCCAAAGGCTGCCGCGGTAGAGGCAGCAGGAGCGTTATTGTTGGTTGTACCGAGGCCGGGAACGATTTCTCCTTGGTCAAGTAAAGCGACGGATATTGCTCACAATGCCGGCTTAACTTCTGTACTGCGCATCGAGCGGGGTATTGCCTACTATATTGATTCTCATACAGAACTTAGCGATGAACACTTAAAGTTGGTTAAATCGGTCATTCACGATCGTATGGTGGAATCGGTGCTGCCGGGTTTGGACGACGCAGCGCTATTATTTCGGCACGAACAACCGACACCACTAACTTCAGTGGACGTGCTTGCGGGTGGGCAAAGCGCATTGGCGGATGCCAACGTAGCCTTAGGCCTAGCATTGGCCGAGGACGAAATTGACTATCTGGTCGATAGCTTCCGGGACTTGGGCCGTAATCCAACGGACGTTGAGTTGATGATGTTTGCACAGGCAAATTCGGAGCATTGTCGCCACAAAATTTTTAATGCCAGTTGGACCATTGACGGGGACGAGCAGGACTATTCGCTGTTCAAAATGATAAAAAACACCTATGAAAAAGGTGGCGCGGGCGTGCTATCAGCCTATGAAGATAACGCCTCAGTTATGGAAGGTAGCTACGCGGGACGCTTTTATCCAAATCCTGAAAACCAAACGTACAGTTACCACAACGAAGATATTCACATACTGATGAAGGTGGAAACCCACAATCATCCGACGGCTATCGCTCCTTTTTCGGGCGCCGGCACAGGCTCAGGTGGAGAGATTCGCGATGAAGGTGCCGTCGGTCGAGGCTCCAAGCCCAAGGTGGGTTTATCGGGTTTTACGGTGTCTAACTTGAATCTCAGCGGTCATTTACAACCATGGGAAATCGCCTATGGCAAGCCCGATCGAATTGTGACGGCGCTGGATATTATGATTGAGGGGCCGGTGGGTGGTGCTGCATTTAACAATGAATTTGGTCGGCCTAATCTTAATGGATACTTCAGGACTTATGAAGAAAGCGTCAACGGCGCTGATGGTATTGAACGACGCGGTTATCACAAGCCGATTATGATCGCTGGAGGTTACGGCAATATCAAGGCAGAACATGTCGAAAAACATGAATTCCCCGCTGGTTGCAAATTAATCGCTTTAGGTGGTCCCGCGATGCTTATCGGTTTGGGTGGAGGTGCTGCCTCCAGTATGGCGTCTGGAAGCTCCAGTGAAGACCTCGACTTTGCCTCAGTGCAGCGCCAGAATCCTGAGATAGAGCGGCGGTGTCAGGAAGTTATCGACCGGTGCTGGGGTATGGGGCAGGATAATCCTATTGCGTTCATCCACGATGTCGGCGCCGGTGGCTTATCAAATGCATTTCCCGAATTGGTCAAAGACGGTGGTCGCGGCGGTAACTTTGAGTTGCGCGCGGTGCCTAATGATGAGCCTGGTATGTCGCCTCTCGCCATCTGGTGTAATGAGTCACAGGAACGCTATGTGATGGCTGTTGAGCCCGATGCTCTGCCCGTATTTGAAGCTATTTGTCGACGCGAGCGCTGCCCCTATGCAGTAGTTGGAGAGGCAACCGATGAGCATCACCTGCGTGTAGGGGATCGCTATTTCAACAACAGTCCTGTTGATTTACCGATGTCTATTTTGTTTGGTAAGCCACCTAAAATGCACCGTAATGTTGATCGCATTGCCTATGAGATGCCGGCGTTTAAGACGGCTGATATAGACCTTGGTGAAGCTACCTCGCGTGTTTTACAGTTGCCAACGGTAGCGAGTAAAAACTTTTTGATCACTATAGGTGATCGCTCTATAACTGGCATGGTGGCGCGCGATCAGATGGTAGGTCCGTGGCAGGTTCCGGTAGCAGACTGCGCAGTCACAACAGCCTCTTATGATAGCTATTGCGGTGAGGTCATGGCTATGGGAGAGAGAACGCCAATGGCCCTGATTAACGCTCCTGCATCGGGACGCATGGCGGTAGGGGAAGCAATCACAAATATTGCCGCAAGCCGAATCGATAAAATATCAAATATTAGGCTTTCTGCAAATTGGATGTGTGCCGCCGGTCATCCGGGCGAGGATGAGAAGCTGTATGATACGGTTAAGGCCATCGGTATGGAGCTGTGTCCCGCGCTTGGTATCACGATACCTGTCGGCAAGGACTCAATGTCGATGCGCACGGCTTGGCAGGACAATGACGAGAATAAGTCGGTTACATCACCGATGTCGGTTGTTATTTCAGCGTTTTCGCCGGTGTTAGATGTGCGTAAGACGGCAACCCCGCAATTGAAAACGGATCGCGGTGTAACTGAGATATTGCTTATAGACCTTGGTCTTGGAAAGAACCGTATGGGCGCAAGCTGTCTCGCGCAGGTTTACAACCAGATTGGTAATGTTGCCCCAGATGTTGATGACCCCCAATTATTACGAAACTTTTTTGCCGCAATTCAAAAACTGCTAGAGCAGAATTTACTCCTCGCTTACCACGATCGATCGGACGGTGGTCTGCTGACAACAGCTCTGGAGATGGCATTTGCCGGCCATTGTGGAATCGATTTAGATATTGCGGGCCTAGGTGAAGACACTATCGCCGGACTTTTTAATGAAGAGTTGGGAGCTGTTGTGCAGATTGCCAGTGGCGACCGCGGCGCGGTGATGGCAGTTTTTGATCAGCAGGGCTTGAGCCAAGCAGTGTCTACGCTGGGGGGCGTTAATGGTGATGACCAAATCAGAGTTCGTAGCGGTTCAAAGCTACTGATTGACCGCAAACGAGCTGATTACCAAAGAATGTGGAGCGAAACTAGCTTCCGTATTCAGTCTCTAAGAGACAACCCAGAGTGTGCCCAGCAGGAATTTGATCAGTTGATTGCGCACGATCCCGGGCTATCCGCCCGAGTGACTTTTGACGTGAATGATAACCTCAGCGCCCCATTTATTAACACAGGGGTTCGTCCGCGGGCGGCTATTCTGAGGGAGCAAGGCGTAAACGGACAGCTTGAAATGGCAGCGGCCTTTGATCGGGCCGGTTTTGAGGCTGTCGACGTTCACATGAGTGATATTTTGGAAGGTCGGGTCAATCTGGATACCTTTAAGGCAATGGCAGCCTGCGGTGGCTTCTCTTACGGGGATGTATTGGGTGCAGGAGAAGGTTGGGCCAAAACGATTTTATTTAACGAGCGTGCCCGAGACCAATTTCAGCAGTTTTTCCATCGGGTGGATACGTTTAGTCTAGGCGTGTGTAATGGTTGCCAGATGATGTCGAACCTGAAATCGCTAATACCGGGAGCTGAGCTATGGCCACGCTTTGTTCGTAATACCTCCGAGCAATTTGAAGCGAGGGTGGCATTGGTTCAAGTTCAAGAGTCGCCATCGATTCTATTGCAAGGCATGGCAGGGTCACATATGCCCGTAGCTATTGCCCACGGAGAAGGGCGCGTTGAGTTTGCTGATAGTGCTCACCAGCAGGCTGTAATGGCCAGTGATACCTCAGCACTTCGTTTTATTGATAATCAATTACAGTATACGGAAACATACCCTGCTAATCCAAACGGCTCACCAATGGGGTTAACGGGTATGACCACAACTGACGGGCGTGTCACTATTATGATGCCGCACCCTGAACGCGTTTTTCGAACTGTACAAAACTCGTGGCACCCCCCGGAATGGGACGAAGATAGCCCGTGGATTCGCCTGTTTCGTAATGGTCGCGTTTGGATTGATTAATCAAGGTTGAGATTGCATTATTCGTCCCCATATAGCGCTATTACGGCCCCGGTTTTTTGTGAGCACAGTGGGTTCGCAGGTCGGTTATAATAGCTACATGAAAGTAGACATAAAGACGTAACGGCGAAGTGAAGCTATCGCCCTATTTGGAACCTCTATGCTAAATCAATACCCTCTTTGGAAGTATATTCTCATACTGTTAGTTGTTGTTGTCGGTTTTTTCTATGCGGCTCCCAATCTTTATAGCCCTGACCCTGCGGTGCAGCTGTCAGGCGAAAGCAGCGCAACAGTCATCGATGACCGAGCGTTGTCGATAGCAACAAAGGCGCTGAAAGCGGCGAACATCGATTTTTTTGGTGAGGAAGTCAACGAAAAAGGGACTAACGGCCTGATTCGTTTAAAAAACCGAGAATCGCAGCTGCCGGCGCAAAAAGCGATTCAGCGCGCGTTGGGCGATAGCTATATAGTTGCTTTGAACCTAGCTTCTACCACTCCGAATTGGTTAGCTGATTTTGGGGCACAGGGGATGAAACTCGGTTTGGATTTAAGTGGTGGTGTGCATTTTTTGTTGGAAGTCGATACTAATAGCGCTATTGCCAAACGCATGGAGTTTTATACGTCTGGTATTAAGAAATCACTAAGAGAAGACAAAATTCGTGGTTTTATCCGTCTAGAAGAGGACGGGAGTATTCGTGGGAAATTTAAGACGGAGGAGTTGAGAGAGCAAGCAAATAGTAAGGTCCGTACTGAATTCAGTGAATTGGTCCGTCAGTCGGTCGATGATGACGGTGATTTTTATCTTTACATGACAATTTCTGAAGCAAAAATCAAAGAAATTGAAAATTATGCAGTCGATCAAAACCTGACGACCCTGCGCAACCGTGTCAACGAACTCGGTGTTTCGGAGCCGTTGGTGCAGCGTCAGGGTCGGAATCGTATTGTCGTTGAGTTGCCGGGAGTTCAGGATACCACCAGAGCTAAGCGTATTATTGGCAAGACAGCCAATATGGAATTTCGGTTGGAAGCAAAATATGATGCGCTAGCATCGGCAAAAGAAGAATTTGAGTTTCGTGAGGCGGGCCGTCGAGGCGGTAGTGCGTTCCTCGAGCGAGATATTGTGATTACCGGAGAACGGGTCGCAAGTGCATCGGCAGGATTTGATTCACAAACGAGTCAGCCACAAGTCAACATTACTCTCGATAGTGAGGGCGGGGCAATGATGCACCGAGTGACTCGCCACAATATCAAGCGTGGCCTTGGTGTGTTGTTTATTGAACGCAAGTCGAGAACTCGCTATGAAACAAACGCCGCGGGTGAAGAAGTTGTTATCAAAGTGCCTTACGATGAAAAGAGAATTATCAGCCTAGCAACTATTCAGGATGCTCTTGGTGTGAGTTTTCGGATCACCGGTTTGGGAAACCCAGCGGAGGCTGCTGAGCTGGCATTATTGCTTCGCGCTGGCGCACTTGCAGCGCCTTTAGAGTTTGTTCAAGAGCGGACAATTGGTCCCTCGCTTGGTGCAGAAAATATTGAATTGGGAATCATGTCGGTTCAGATAGGTCTCGCTTTAGTTGCTGTTTTCATGATGGTTTATTATCGCCTATTTGGCGTGGTTGCCATGCTGGGCCTGAGTATTAATCTGGTCCTTCTGATTGCTGCCATGTCGATTCTCTCGGCGACCCTAACTTTACCTGGAATCGCGGGAATTGTTTTGACTGTAGGTATGGCGGTGGACGCCAATGTGCTTATTTTTGCGCGTATTCGTGAAGAGCTTAGAGCTGGGCTGTCTCCGCAGCAGGCGATTAATGCGGGCTATGACAGGGCCTTTGTAACCATTATGGATGCCAATATCACGACGCTACTCGTTGCGCTCATTCTTTATGCCGTGGGTGCCGGTCCGGTTCGCGGCTTTGCCGTAACATTGTCTCTGGGTATTATCACCTCAATGTTTACAGCAATAGTGGGTACCAGAGCATTGATAAACATGATCCACGGCGGACGTAAGATTCAAAAACTATCTATCTAAGAAAGCTTTAGAATTAAACAGGATTGGGAATTAACGTGTCAGAACAGCAAGCACAAAGTAAAAAAGTTATACCATTTATGGCCGGTCGAAAAGTCGCGATGATTCTTTCGTTGGTGCTGATTATTGGCTCTATTGCTTCACTGGCCTTAAAAGGTTTGAACTTTGGTCTGGATTTTACCGGTGGAACACTGGTGGAAGTTGGCTATAGCGAAGTTGAGCCATTAAGTAATATACGAAATACGATAGAAAGTGCTGGTTACAAAAACGCAGTGGTAGTTCATTTTGGTTCTGAAACTGACATCCTTGTGCGACTACCGCAAGGCTTTAGTGATGAGTTAGGTGAGGAGTTGGTAACGGCGCTGGAAAAAGATTTTTCAGGGGATATTGATCTCCGCCGAATTGAATTCGTTGGACCGCAGGTAGGTGACGAGCTGAAGGAGCAGGGGGGCTTGGCTATGCTGATGGCGTTAGGTCTGGTTATGTTGTACATAACTTTTCGATTCCAATTAAAGTTCTCTGTTGGTGCCGTATCTGCTCTTGCTCACGATGTTATTATCACCTTGGGCGTATTTTCGTTTTTTCAGATTGATTTTGACCTTACAGTCTTGGCGGCTGTCTTAGCGGTAATTGGTTATTCTCTGAATGACACCATTGTCGTGTCGGATCGCATTCGGGAAAATTTCCGTAAAATTCGAAAAGGCACAGCAACTTCAGTGATTGATATTTCACTCACTGAAACACTTGCAAGAACTCTGGTAACATCATTCACAACGCTACTAGTGCTTACGGCGTTATTTATTTTTGGCGGCGAGTTGATACATGGTTTTTCAATTGCATTGTTAGTGGGTGTTTTTGTCGGGACTTATTCCTCCATTTACGTCGCGGCGAATGTATTGTTAGTGTTGAATATATCTAAGGAAGATTTGATGCTGCCGGTCAAGGAAGGCTCAGACATGGATCAAATGCCCTAGTTTTAGTGGCTTAAGGCGATCTCTGAATAGCCAATAGATCGCTTCACTATTTGTTGATTTACCACGTATTGGATTTCCAGTTGCCTCTGTCCTATACATGCTATAGCAGGTTTTCCGTGCGCCAGTCGAGGGGCGTAATCTGGCGCTAATAACGTTGCAGTCGCGAAAAAATGACTGAGAAATAACCCTCTTGTCACGGGAATGTCCAGAATCAATCTGAACGGTAAGTGGGGATTTACGGCGTGCGAGTTGGCGAGAGACATCGGTATGGCCTCGGGTCGTCGATGGGCGGCCCCTAGGCTGATGTTCGTTGTGGTCACCAAATCAAGAAGTTACCGCTGATGGAACTGCAAGTCTATTCCACCGAGGCCAAATGGCGCGGCCTTCGGTGATATTGTCTAGACTAGATATCTTTTAAAAACGGCTGAACTGTTTGCAGTAGACTCTTAAAGCATTTAGGGTTTCCGGCAACAATATTCCCGGATTCTAAAAAGTCATTGCCGCCTGCAAAATCAGAAATGAGGCCGCCGCTTTCCCGAATTAATAAAACTCCGGCTGCAATATCCCATTGGCTCAAGCCAATTTCCCAAAACGCATCCATTCGTCCTGCAGCAACATAGGCAAGATCTAATGATGCAGCACCCGCTCTTCGGATTCCGGCTGTTTGTTTGGCAACGGCCTCGAGGCTGCAAGTGTATGCTGGTATATGTGCTTCGCTTCTGGATTTAAAGGGAATGCCGGTCCCCACAAGGGAGCCGTCCAGTGATTTGCGAGAGCTAACGCGCATCCGGCGCCCGTTTAACTGTGCTCCCTTTCCTCGGCTAGCAGTGAACTCTTCTCGACGAATAGGATCAAGTACCACGCCATGAAGTAATTGTCCCTTGTGGAGACAGGCTATTGAGATGGCGAAATGAGGAATACCACGAACAAAATTAGTTGTGCCGTCTATCGGATCGATTATCCACTGATAGTCGCTGCCAGTATTTCCCTGTAAGCCTCCTTCTTCGCCCAAAAAAGCATGATCCGGATGTGCCTTCGAGAGGTGATAAATCACCTCTTTTTCTGCTGCTTGATCGATTTCGGTCACGAAGTCATTGGGGCTTTTTTCGATGACGTCTAGGTTGTCCAGGTGTTCAGTGGCGCGGGCGACAATTTCGCCGGCGGAACGGGCTGCACGAAGTGCAATGTTTAACATGGGTTCCATGAGCTGACCTTGGGGCTGAATTGGAAGCGTGTAATTGGGCGCGGAGTATAGAGCAAGAAGGACTTAGAGGCGAGGATTCCGGCGTTTAGGTCTCTTATTTGGCCATTAGCCGGCGCCGCAGTGGTTGTTTCGTAGAAATCGTTCAATTGTCACTGTCTCTCGATGTTGAGTTTCTGGTAAACTCGCCGCTGCCCGATTTCAACGAGAGTAAGTCAACGTGTCGTTTAATCCCCTCCATAATGCAAGAGTGGTCCTGGTTCACACCAGTCATCCCGGTAACATTGGCGCAGTAGCTAGAGCCATGAAAAATATGGGGTTGAAACAGCTATATCTTGTTCAGCCTAAATTATTCCCCCATGAGCGTGCGGGTTGGCGGGCAGCCAGTGCAGGGGATATTCTCGACAATGCTGTCGTGGTTGACACCTTGGAAGATGCCGTTGCCGATTGCGGCCTCGTTGTGGGTACGAGTGCTCGGGGCCGCAGAATCCCTTGGCCGTTGGTTAACCCCCGGGTCTGCGCCGAGCGGGTCTATCCAGAGTTGACAGAACACCCCGTTGCACTGGTATTTGGCCGAGAAGATCGTGGCTTGACTAATGAAGAGCTGCAGGTCTGTAATTTGCACGTCAATATACCTGCAAGTGAAGATTATACGTCGCTCAATTTGGGAATGGCGGTGCAAGTTGTCACTTATGAGTTGCGTATGGCTCATCTGTCGGGTGCTCTTAGTACTGATGATATGCAAGAGTGGGATACAAAGCTGGCCAAGTCTGAAGATATCGAACGGCTGTTTGTGCATTTGGAAGAAACACTGATTGAAATGCAGTTCTTGAAACCTTCTGCGCCGAAGCAGCTTATGACACGGTTGCGGCGCTTGTTTAATCGAACTCGAATGGACGACCTTGAAGTACAAATGATGCGCGGTATTTTGTCGTCATCGCAGCAGTGGGTGCGCAAAGCAAAGGGAGAAAAGAGCAAGTTTTGAGCGGGATGCTTTCTGCTTCCGGCCTAAAAAGCTAGTGTTTCTGTCATCTAAGTCTATGTCTTAATTAGTTTTCTTCTGGATTTTGGTCCTCAATTTTAGTGCGGGCGGACTTTACAGGACTCCTCGATATATCCGACTGTTTTAGTAGGTTATATACTTGACTAGTTTGCTGTGGTATTGCATAGTGTCGACGAAGATCCATCCGGAAGAGACCTTATTATGCGATTAACTACTAAAGGCAGATATGCGGTAACAGCTATGTTGGATTTAGCCATTCATGTTGGCGCGGGTCCGATTAGTTTGGCGGATATATCAAGCCGACAAGGAATTTCACTGTCTTATCTGGAGCAGCTTTTTGCAAAGCTGAGGCGAGGGGAGCTAGTGTCCAGTGTACGAGGCCCCGGTGGTGGTTATTTACTCAGTCGGGATGGGTCTGGCATATTTGTTTCCCAGATTGTTGATGCGGTCAATGAAAAAATCGACGCGACGGGTTGCGGTGGAGCGGGTGATTGCCAAGACGGAGAAACTTGCCTGACTCATCATTTGTGGTGTGATTTGAGTGAGCAGATACATTCGTTTTTGAGTGGGATAAGTCTGGCGAGCTTAGTTGAGAAAAGAGAAGTTAAGGACGTTTCAGCACGGCAAGATAATTTGGAACGCTTGCAGGCCCAAATTCCGATTTCAACCGTAAACTAATAGAAGCCAAGAGTTGAGTACGAGACAGAAATGAAGCTGCCAATTTACTTAGATTATGCTTCCACCACTCCGGTAGATCCCCGTGTCGCCGAGAAGATGGCGGGTTGCCTGACGATGGGAGGTGTTTTTGCCAACCCCGCTTCTCGTTCACACATTTATGGGTGGCAAGCTGAAGAGCAAGTTGAGCTGGCTCGACGCCATGTAGCGTCTTTGCTAGCTTGTGACCCTCGGGAAATAGTTTGGACGAGTGGTGCTACGGAATCTAACAACTTAGCGCTCAAGGGTATTTTTGAGTCGGCAGAGTTTACCGGAGGCTTAGTCACATCGACGAGTGAGCACAAGGCGATTATTGATCCGGCGAAGTGGCTGTCGGAAAAAGGCGTCACTGTACATTGGCTTGTACCCGGCCGTGATGGCGTGATCGATGTAGAGAAAGTGCGGCTGGCAATAAGTGATCAGGTTCGTCTGGTTAGTATCATGTTGGTCAACAATGAAACTGGTGTTATAAATCCGATTGCAGAAATCGGTAAACTATGCCGAGAGAAAGGGGTGCTGTTACATGTCGATGCCTCTCAAGCTGTCGGTCGGGTTGATATTGATGTCAGCCGGCTGTCTGTTGACCTAATGAGCGTGTCCGCACACAAATTTTATGGGCCTAAAGGTGTCGGGGCTCTCTATGTAAGAAGGTCGATTCAATCGCAGTTGAAGCCTTTGATACACGGTGGCGGTCATGAGAGAGGTATGAGATCGGGTACATTAGCGACTCATCAGCTGGCTGGAATGGGAGAGGCGGCGCGTCTGATCAAAGAGCTAGAAGACGTTGAAGCTGACGAGTTAGCTGGGAAGCGTGATTGTTTATGGGCGGGAATCGAGGACTTGCCAGGGGTGCGGCGTAACGGCGGTAGTCAGAATATCAGCCCAAGCCATTTGAATGTTTGTTTTAGCGGTGTCGACGGAGAAACGTTACTGCTTGCTCTTAGAGAAT
>Ga0206127_1005001_pt1 | contig 11376 bp, 14 predicted proteins | sample Helgoland_Spring_6_FD_148646 | JGI IMG/M metagenome (GOLD analysis project Ga0206127, IMG submission 148646) | Pelagic subsurface seawater microbial communities from Kabeltonne, Helgoland, North Sea - Helgoland_Spring_Bloom_20160419_1 | ecosystem: Environmental > Aquatic > Marine > Epipelagic ...
AAAGCAAGCTCGCCGTTTAATCCCTGTTTGCCGGGCCAGTGAACGGTTAAATAATAGACAAACTATGCATGTAGAGCCGAAGGCAGAGAACTGACGGACGCGGGTTCAACTCCCGCCACCTCCACCAAATTCAGATCCAGTGAAGTCTATGCGGATCCAGAAACCCCTTTTTTTACGGGGTTTCTATATCTAAATCGTCCATTAGCGTCCATAGTCATGCCGTGACATCTGGGTATATTTGGGGGCATAATTGGGGCATGTCTGATTATGCTTCGTAGGATGCCCCCAAATGGCGTTAACCAATGTTGCCATCGACAACGCGAAGTCTCGCGACAAAAATTATCGGCTCTACGATGAAAAAGGACTGTACCTTGAGGTCACTACTGCGGGCGGCAAGCTATGGAGACTTAAGTATAGGTTCGGGGGAAAGGAGAAACGCCTTGCTATCGGCTCTTACCCTGAGATTGGATTAAAGCTGGCTCGAGAAGCACGCGACTCCGCACGCTCTTTACTGGCCAATGGGGTTGACCCCAGTGCTTATAAGAAACTTCAGAAAGCCGCGCAAACGAAACATATTGACGATGCCTTTGAGACACTCGCCCGAGAATGGCACACGGGGCAAAGTCGTGTTTGGAGCGCGATTCACTCTAAAAACGTTTTGGACCGGCTGACCCTTAATGTTTTCCCTTATGTGGGTAAAGAACCAATTGAGGACATCACGGTTCCTGAGTTGCTTAAGCTATTGCGTCGCATAGAGGATAGAGAGGCTTATGAGACGGCGCACCGGATCTTGGGGAATATCGGGAAGGTATATCAATATGCGATTGCCTCAGGCAAAGCAGAGCGTAATATTGCTTTAGATGTCAAAGGCGCGCTTCAGCCCGTGAAGCGAAAACATCTGGCAGCTGTTACCGAACCAAGCCGCGTTAGGGAATTACTGCACATGATTGATGGGTACGCGGGCACCTTGACGGTTCAGTGCGCCCTGAAGCTGGCATCACTGGTATTTGTGCGACCGGGTGAACTGCGCACTGCACGGTGGGCGGAAATCGACCTAGATGCTGCGGAATGGCGTTTTAAGGCCAGTAAAGGTGGGCCGAAGCACATTGTTCCGCTCAGCCGGCAAGCTATTGATATTCTAAAAACGCTTCATCCGCTTACCGGGCGTTCAGACTACGTTTTTCCAAACGCTAGAAGTAACCTTAGGCCGATGAGTAATAATGCAGTGCTTGCGGCATTGAGACGCATGGAAATCAGCAAAGAGGAAATGACAGGTCATGGTTTCAGAGCTATGGCCCGCACCATCATGGATGAAGTGCTCGGTATTCGTGCCGACTTTTTGGAACATCAGCTAGCACACAAAGTGGCAGGTCCGATGGGCCGTGCCTATAATCGCACTAGTCACTTAGCCGATCGAAAAGAAATGATGCAAATTTGGGCTGACTATTTGGATGAGCTAAAAGCCTAGTCGGTAATTATCAATTTAGTATAAGCACTCAAACCTTGCGGCATCATGAGAGCTTTTAGCAAACCCTTTGCTACATATGAACTTGCTGTTAGCTCATATCATTGTCGGACCCATTGTCTTATTCGGGGCAGGGAAAGGCGTAAGTAAGAGCGCCTGCGATAAGCGGGTAAAGTTGGTAAAGTTGGTAATGAAGAAGGCCTGGACAGTCTTCTAGGTACTTCTCAACCACGGCTACCAGCTGACCCATAACAAGCTCATCGGGCGGACAGGCTTCCAAACCAGATTGTTCAATCAACCAGTCGTGTCAAATACACTGACGAGGGAATTGGAGTATTGCACACCTTGGCAGTAATCGTCTGGGCTAGTGTCTCTGTACTGTACGCGCTGGAAGTTTTGTCTAAGGTTTTAGCCCATGTTAACCCCAGGCACTAACTGGTACAAAAAACTGTCCCTCCGGTGAGAGCCAGTCTGTTGTGGATAGAAGATCGCAACTGGTTTCAAAATAGTTAGCCAGATCATTGGCGTGATCATCAACGTATTTCATGGCCTCTCGAACTGCCTTGAAATTGGACCCGTGTTCGTGCCAGATATGGCCAAAGCCATTTGCTCCAATGTCTCCGTTGAGGTTTATTTCCGTAACCTCGATGTGACAGCTCGACCCAAGCCGAACCCAACCAGTTATTACTGGCAATGGAAGTATTCCCGAAAATCGCTGGCTTTTACTCCATCCCTCGCAGAGGTAGTACACTCCTTGGTGTTCTTCTATTCTCTTTGGTTCAGTGTCCATATCGACGACAAGGTGTGTGATGTAGATTTCCCAATTACGGTATTCGACATTTTTATTTTTCATTGAGGTGTCGTAAAACGTGATGTCGGGAAATGGAAATGAGTCAGTCATATGTCACCAAAAAAATTGGGATTTAGCTCAGGATATCTGTCAGGCCTGAGAGCTTGACTGAGGTTACTATGGAGGCTTTCAAGGTTTTACTCAACTGGATATTTTGCTGGTACAGAACAGTATAAACAAGGTTTTGGCCAATTTAGAGAGGTGTTATGGATAATGAATGGCAACTAGACGACTGCGACGAAATTAAGGCGCTGGCGACATCTTTCTCAGTGATTGAAGCGGCTCTTAGGTGGTGCAACGTCCCAGATGAAATGCTCGATGAGATCCGCCATGAAGCAACACCTAAGCCAGGCGCTGGTGTTGGCCGGGTGATTTGGACTCATCCTGCTGTACCCTGTCTTGACGCTCGCTCGGCATTGATTGCTAGGGCAATTCAACAAGGTGAAATACCTCAGGCTCGGGAAGACGGTTTACCAGTTTCTGATCAAGTTGCGCATGAGCGGTGGCACGTTACGGGCGAAATACTGCGGATTTGGCTTGGAAATCGCCATCCTGGCGAGAAACCAGTCCACTGAACGGGGTTGATCGACAAAAGAGGGCGCACAAAATGAAACCGCCGAAGCCGCCAAGTGAACAGGATACTAGGGATTTCGCAAGCTGGATGCTGGAAGGCTCGGCCGTATTTGAGCAAGAAGTCTGTAGTTACTTAGGACGGGCGCTGGCTTTTGATTTGGTGGTTGATCCGACCTCCCTAAGACACCTCCTTGAATTGCTCAGGGGCAATGAATCGGGCGATCTGGCTGATGAGATCGTCGATTACATGGCTGAATCTATGATCCGACCTTTTGTGGATGATGCGCAGTGCACCGCATTGGATCGCGTTTTAGAGCTTCGCGACAGCGGCAGTCCATCGGATTTTGATCTTTTATCCTCGCTCACAACTGGACTGTTACGAAGGGCTTATGAACTTGAACCGGCTTTATCCGTTTTCGTTTCGGATGTTCTTGAGGGCAAGCGAACTCGGCCGAAGGTGCCTGGCCCAAAGAAAAACAACAATTTTGAAAGGGACTATAAATTTTGGAAGGTCGCCCAATTGACGGCCGCTACCTGTGGCATACAGCTGTATACGAACAACGATGCTCAAGTTCAACTAACGGCTGCTGAGGTTGTCAGTGAACAAGCTGGCGTCAGTCTAGATGTTGTAAAAAAAGCGATAAGGAAGTTTAAAAACGCACAAGTGTGGGGGCGAAGTTAACCACTAACTGCGCCCCATGACTGCTTTGATTTAGTCCCCCAAAATCCGGCCATGTTCATAGAGACCTTAGGAGGTCCTCACATGGTTACAAAATTTCTGAGATTGCCCCAAGTCATGGCCCGAACTGGATTAGCCCGATCCACGATTTATAAATTAATGACTGAAGCCAGGTTTCCCAAATCCTTCAAGATATGCGGCAGGGCTACCGCTTGGCTGAACTCTGATGTCGATGCATGGTTGAGCGAGTGCTTGGAAAATTCCCGTTCCGATTCGGAGCTAGAAGAATGAGGAGCTTCATTGCGCAAGGTCGGAACGATCATGCTCGAGGCCAATTTCTGTTTTGCTTGGGTTGGGCGCAAAAACAGATTGAAAATGGAAACGAAGACTTTATTAGGGTTTTCAGATGCAGAATGGGGGAGTCAATTGGTCGATTAGTAGTCGAAGTAGATCAAGATCGTGTTTATCCAGTGGAAGCGTTTGTGACCGAGCGCGTTCCGTCAATGCTGGCGAAGTCGCGTGGCTAACAAAGCCAAAACTGCAAAATTAAAGGATAGGGTGGTAGCCCGACAAGCCGGCCAGTTTATCTGCCTCTATTCTGAGCTGACTGAATCATTGGCCTATAGATCATTGTCTTCGGGTGCGAGATGTTTACTGCAGGAAATGATGGCGTTGGCTTGGCCCGATAGAAACGGTCGGCTAGCCATGTCGCATGAAAGGGCCGCTGGTTTAGTTAGGTGTACCAAAAAAACGGCGGGTACATACTTAGAAAGGCTGCTTGCCAGAGGGTTCATAAAGCTCGAAAAGGGTGAATTGTGGCAACAGCGGTTAGCCAGAGAATATTCCTTAACGATGGTGACGCGGCAAGGCAGGCGGCCTAGCCATGATTACTTGCGTTGGTCAGAAGGTGATAATTTCTTTGGGACGAATAAAAAATTCGCGGGTGTAAATGAGACCCCAGAGCTGGAGTAATTGAGGCCCCACAGGGACGTCTATCTGCTTAAACTGGGTTAATTGAGGCCCCAGCGTGTTTCATCTGCAACCAAGAATCAGTGGGTTACAGATCAGCAGATTGACGCTTCTGGGTCGTTATTTACGACCCATATATATTTTACCAATGGGTGCAGTGTTGAGAGGCGAGCTTGATACATAAAACCTATAGCTTGCAAGAAGGGTGGAATACTCATCTTACGTGGCGAAACATGATATATGTAAGTGCTTACTATCAAAAAATGATATTATTTACAGAGCTTTAATCAAAAAGAGTCCAATATGGCCAGTAGAGCTGGATCCCCGAACAAGAACAAAAAATTCCTGTTAAACCGGCTTAAAGACATGTTCGGAGAGGACTTCGATCCGATCATCCGTATGGCCGAGCAGGCGACGGAGTTACATCGTGTGGCGGGCGAGCGCGGAGACGTCCCGTCACTGAAAGCGAGCATCGATGCCTGGGATAAGGTTCCTGTATACGTGGAGCCTAAGTTGAGGGCGACGAGCTACGATCCGCAGCTGGGCGAGCCAGTACCTTTTGTTATTCAGATTGTTGAACCTTCCCGTGAAACCTGCCTTGCATCAGAGGTTTCGAGATCTCAGGAAACGGTCAGCGGAGATAACCTCGATAATATGCATGAAGAACCAGTCGAGAGTGGACCGTGTGCGAATTCATCCCTTTAGTCGCACTCGGATTTTGGGAGTAATTTTCCTTCCGCGTCGAAAAAGGCAAGTGTACTCTCGTCGCTACCACCAGCAGCTAAACCAATCACGGCAAGTGCTCTCAAAACCCACACCCAGGCTGGAACTCCTCGTTGCTCAGCCTTCTTGACCCTTTCAGATTCTGGATTCACTGGTACACTATTTATGGATACTGGTGTTGTGGTGTTAGCGCAAGAAATTAGCGCGAAAGAGAAAAGGAAAATCTGAAAATAAACTGCGAGTCTTTTCATACGGAATCCTTAGTTTAATAATGCTCAAGATAATATTTTAGGGTAGCGCAATGGCGAAACTAGCAGAGTCTATGATCGAACTCCGGTTGGGTTTCTTAATGGTCGTTACCCTTGCGATTCTAGCTCCCGAAGGTTTTGCTTCGGAAGGGCTGGACTACTGTGGTTCGTATAGTAGATTCGGCCCCCTAGGCCTAAACGTGCAGATCTTGGACGGTTCTTGTGATTACGATGGTGACAATTTAGTAACAGAGTTGGACAACTGCTTGTTTGTTCCAAATCCAGACCAGTCGGACATAGATGGTGATGGGTTAGGTGACCTCTGTGATGAAGACGCAGACGGAGACGGAGTGCCTCAGTTTGGCGCCAAATTGGGTCAGTCGATCAGGTCTCGATCACCCGAGGGGCAGGTAAGGCTATCCTCCAACGGTCGAGTCGTCGCGCTTAGCGAAATGACCGAATATTTTTCGGCAGGCGTTCTCGATTACAACGGAAAGGAGTGGGTGCAACGAAAAGAAATTCCCATCTTAAGCCATGAGATCTCGAACGCGAAAATAAAGATACAGCTTTCTGCTGACGGATCGAGGGTTGCAGTTTTAACGGCTTCCGTCGATTCGGGCGGAAATCCCCATGGGATTGGTAACAGAAGGATGCTGCGGATATTCGATTGGATAGACGGGGACTGGATTGAGGGAGAAGGACTTTCGGGCGATTTTAATTATTACGGTTGCTGCGAAAGAATTGGGGATGGACTTTTTTCGATGTCTGACGATGGGCGTCGAATTGCATTTTCTACTCCCTTGTCCGGGGGGCTTCAATATTTTTTTAACTGTGCTCAGCGAATTGATGACGGATGGGAGTGTTGGCCATCTTCTGACGAGGCAGGTAAAACATTTGGTGGGGCGATGTTGTCTGGTGATGGACTGACATTGATCGCAGACCTTCGCACGGGTGACGTAGGAAATATTGCCGCACCTAGAGAGTTGGTCTTCAACAGCGGGCCTGGCTTCATCGACAACGGCGAAGGAGGGGTCTGGTGGTCGACTCGTGAATGGGTTCAGGAGGGCTCCAGATATAAGGTGCCATCCGAATTTTATCGTACTCAAGGTTTGGGCAAGCAAGAAATATCGACCGATGGGAAATCTCTTGTAGCTCTGTTTCTTTTGTGTAGGGAATCAGAATGTGAGTTGGGTGGTGCCTATTGGGAATGGAGAATGGGGGTCTTCGATTTATCTTCTTCAGATGAAGATGCAAATGGGGCAGTAATTCATCCTGTTGAATCAAGCGTTACATCCACTGCAATTTCGGGTGATGGCCGAATAATCGCCCTAAGCAGGTACTACAATGGTAGATACCAGGGATCAGGGCGGGTCGAAATCTTTGAGCATCAAGATGGTGTTCTAAGGCCGATTCAGGAGCAATTGGTTTCCCTTTGGGAGGAATCAGACTTGGACCACTCCAACTATAGGTTTGGTACGTCCATGGCAGTATCAGAGAACGGTTCCATTATTGCAGTAGCCGGTAGTCCCTATTTCTCTCAGCCTGTTGTTCAAGTCTTTAGCATAGGAACGGACAACTGCCCAAATATTGCGAATGCAGATCAAGCTGATTCAGATGGAGATGATGTTGGAGATACTTGCGATCAAGACGACGATAACGATGGCGTATCTGACCAGGATGATGCGTTCCCGCTGGATTCAGCAGAATCAATAGACACCGACAAAGATGGATTGGGGAATAATGCTGACTTGGATGATGATGGAGATTCAATTACAGACGCCCTTGAGCTGAACTTAGGAACTGACCCTCTAGATGGGGATACTGACGATGATGGAATAAGTGATGGCGATGATAGATTTCCTTTAGATCCGTCCGAATTCGAAGATTCTGATTTCGATGGAGTTGGAAATAACGCAGATGCCTTTCCGTTGGATGCTTCAGAATCCATAGACTCGGATGCCGATGGTTTTGGAGATAATTTGGATTTGTTTGATGACGACCCTCAAGAGGTATATGACACAGATTCAGATGGGATAGGTAATAACGCGGATGAAGATGATGATGGAGACGGTTTTAGTGATGCTCAAGAGTTGATCGATGGCACAGACCCGCTGAGCCGTTTCTCATGTAGATCGGGATGTTTTAACTTCGACGTGGATCAGGATGGCGACACGAGAGCACTAACAGATGGCCTACTAGTCATTCGGCATCTGTTCGGTTTTTCGGGTGAGTCCCTGACCTCTGCTGCCACAGGGACTAAAGGAGATAGGACCGCGCCGGAATCTATCGTGGGTTATCTAGGCGATGCTGAAAGTGAACTGGATGTCGATGGAGACGGCGAGTCGAGGGCGCTTACGGATGGCCTGTTGCTTATTAGGTACTTGTTCGGTTTTTCGGGTGAATCTCTGACTTCTAATGCCATTGGGTCGGGTGCCACTCGCACAACAGACGACGAAATTTCTGCTTATATCAGCGAGCGATTACCGAGTGACTGATCTATTACCCTAAGTGAGTTGGGGGCATAATTGGGGGCATGCACTTAGCGCGATACAATTAATGGCAATAAAAACAGATATTTAACGGTTTGATTAAGCTCCCGCCACCTCCACCATATTAAGATCGTATAAGGTATCCAGACGTTTCGTCAGGCCAGTAAAATAAGAATGTTGACCTTAATATGCTGTACTGGCGTGAGCTAGTGGTTGTTGACATCTGTAGTCAATAAAGGCGAACCTTGTCGCGGCTGCAAGCTAGTGTCGAACACGTACCAATTTAGATATCCAAACGACATATCTTAGTCCAAGCCTAGTAAGGCAACTTGAAGCGCGCCGGGGTGCAGCTGTAAATAGAGGAGTTTCGGTAATTTTGTCTGTACACACGGCCATACAACTTTTGATCAGGAATAGCGCGAGCTTCTTGGTCGTAGCTTTCTTGCTGGCGGTAGCGTTGTCCTCCCTTGCAGCAGACCATGCTGATGCTCCAGCAGTGACTGCAGATCCAGCAACTGACATAGCAGATATTTATGCCTGGACGACAGCCGACACGCGCAATATAAATCTGGTCATGACGGTTCCCGTCGCTGCATTTTCCGATGCGGTTCAATACGCTTTTCGCGTAGAAAGCTCTGAGACATTTTCAGCAGCAGGAGTAGAAGTCGATGTTATTTGTACCTTTGCCAGTGATCAAAACTTGGAATGCTGGGTGGGTAATGAAGATTATGTCAGCGGCGATGCATCCAGTGAGTTTGGTCTTTTGAGTGAATCCGGGCTAGTCAGAGTATTTGCGGGAGAAAGAAACGACCCGTTTTTCTTCAACTCCAGCGGCTTTAACGAAACGGTAGCGACAGTTGTTACCGCCGCGCCTGGCCTGACTTTTGACCCCGCAGGCTGCCCTACTCTCGATCGTGCCACTTCAACCGCGCTACAAACGCAACTTGCCACGGGCGGCGACGGTTTTGCTTTGAGGTCTGTGCTGGCATTGGTTTTACAAATAGATCGAAGCCTGCTGACGGCTGGCGGTGACGTTGTTGCTGTTTGGGGTTCCACCCATCGAATTTGAAGGGAATGAGAATGATTTTTCGTTGGCTTTTCGTCGTTGGTACGCTCATATTTTTTGTCGGTTGCAGTGACTCGGCCGATTCCGTGGCCCCCATGGTGGTGCCGCCTTCGCCGCCTACATTGGGCAAACAAATGGATCGAATAGGTCGGCCAGCAATTTTAACGGCGCTTGTCTCGACCTTTGACGAACCAATTGCTCGTGGTGTAAGTCGCGATGCATACAACGCGGCGTCGCTAGCGGATTGGAAAAAGTTCACCAATAATATACGTGGCAACCTCGCGCTCTTCGACGGCCTTGATGGGCAGTGCGGTAATCAAATATTATTGGACCCTTCTGTAATTGGACCAAGTCGTTACGATACATTTGCGACGGTCCTGGCGGATGATAGATTGTATTTGAACACAACGTCGGGCTCTTGTTCGCAGTATCTAGGTGTTGAGCTAGATGCCTTCAATTTAGCTGCCAACGACGAGTGCGGTGGTCGGACAATTACTCAGGATGTAATAGACGTATCCTATTCAGCATTGGTTGTTGGCAACGTTGTCTTTGTCACCGATGGTGTCGGTAGTGACAATGTCAGTCAGTCCAATGATGTCTTTCCTTTTCTGGGCAAGTGACGGTCAGAGCCGGCGCCACTTAAGTGGTGTAAGGTAAAGGTTCGGACAGGGCTGTAATGCCATCTGCACTGATCTCCCCCTTAGCATATGTTTTGAATGCTGATGAAATTCACAGAGTACATGGGTGGGGTGTTTGCAGTCAGCATTTAGCGATAGCATTATCAGCGCCTTGTCATTTTTCAAGATCAGAGCGGCATCTATGGTTTTTCTAACCGACTTTGTTGTGGTTCTCGCTGCGGGGGTGTCTGCAAAAAATGTAACTCCGCTGACGCGATTTCCCCATTTAGCGGCGCAATGATGAGTCGCCTGTTGTGCGGCATTACATCGCTGACGATAATCGGTCTCTTGATGATACCTTTGACGGTGCGAGGCGAAGGGCAATCTTTCGTTCGAACAACATCCTCTCAAATCGCCATCCAAAATTTGGACTATTTAATTCGGCGCGGCGAGCTGCAAGTTAGCGCAGCACCAGGAGATTCCGCGGTCGTTGCTGCTTATCTCGAGGTACTACTTCTACGGGTGCGGTTCTTAAACACCTTCAGCGACTTTGATCGAGCATTACAAGTTACGCAAGAGCTGGCTCGACGTAGCCCCAACGACCCGCGTGCATTGCTGCACTTGGCACGAGTCATGCTGACATTGCATCGATTTCCGGCGGCGCTTGCGCTGTTGGGCAAAGCCCATGCTAAAGCCTTGGCTTTGCCTGTTGACCAGCAATCCCGTTTCCAACGAGAGCTTGATTTGCAATATGTCACGATTAAATTGGCACGTGCTGAAACAGATCAAGCACTAAGCATGCTCGAAAAATTAAGGATTAGCAGTGATGGCGTCAAAGGTGCCGCCGATCTATCGGTGTTTTTTGCAGCGGCTTATAAATCGCTGGGGCTGCTTGAGGCTGCTGATGCGGAACTTCTCAAATCGCTTGAACTTTGGGACCGCATAACGCCTCTTTATATCGCTTGGATCAGCTTTCAGCGAGGTGAAGTTTGGGTTGGTGTCGACGACGCGCGTGCCCGAAGGCTGTATGAAGAAGCGCTGCACTATTTGCCGGAGTACGTATCTGCCAGGATTCATCTCGCTGAACTAAAAATGCAGGGAGGGGATTCTCGCGCAGCTTTAGCCCTCCTGACACCGATCGCGAAAGGTCAAGATCCTGAGCCTGCTGGACGCCTGGCCGAGTTCTTGGAAGCTGCTGGTCAGGGTAAGGTATCGGCGCCATATCGAGAGATGGCCTTGCATGGCTGGCAGGCGTTACTCGATCGTTATCCTTTGGCCTTTGCCGATCATGCGGCGGAATTTTGGTTAGGCGCGGGGAAGAACCCAGAACTAGCGTTGGAATGGGCAGCAGAGAACTACAAAAACCGACCTACACCGAGCGCAAAAGCGCTATTGTTAGAAGCCACTTTAGCGACGGTCAATTTCAAATGAAGCCCATGTGATGGTGAATAGGATTGTCAACCTCTAGAGGCTGATAGGCCGTGACGGTGATCCACTACCGCGTTTATAAAAAATTAAAAGAGGTCTTCTGCACAGAACATAATGGTTTCCGACCTGATTAGGTTTTGAACACCGAATTGTTTATCCACGATCACATGCAGGCTTGTAAGCCGTCGCACGGTTTTAGGGATTAAACTATCAGCTAACCACGCATTCCGGATCGCCGATGTGGCGGGTCACCATCGATCGAAACGCGG
>Ga0206127_1005006_pt1 | contig 11367 bp, 9 predicted proteins | sample Helgoland_Spring_6_FD_148646 | JGI IMG/M metagenome (GOLD analysis project Ga0206127, IMG submission 148646) | Pelagic subsurface seawater microbial communities from Kabeltonne, Helgoland, North Sea - Helgoland_Spring_Bloom_20160419_1 | ecosystem: Environmental > Aquatic > Marine > Epipelagic ...
CATACGAATTTGATCACAAGTCAGCATTGACAATATGTTCCCTATGGTCCAAATTAGCTCATATGAGCTATAATTGTAAATCTTTAGAAAACGCTTTTAAAGCGCTAGAGGGTGCCTACGCACCAAATACCCTTAGGTCATATTACGTCGATGCAAGGACATTTGTCGACTGGTGCGAGACCCAAAATATTGAGCCGTTTCCACTGACGTCCGCTACGTTCTGTAGTTTCATCGAGCATATGCAGTCAACGTATAGCTATAGCACAATACGGCGGCGGATATCGGCGCTACGGAGAGTAAATAAGCTTATGGGCTTTGAGGATCTCACACACACTGATGAGGTGTACCTTTCGATACGCAAGCTTAAGCGTTCAAAGGGCTTGGAGCAGCGGCAGGCTGTCGGAATTAACCATGATATTCTGATTAAAATGATCGACGCTCAGCCAAACACACTTGCAGGAACCCGCAATAGAGCGCTGCTGTCGCTGGGCTATGATTTCCTCGCACGCCGCTCTGAACTGGTGGCTATGAAGTGCGACGATCTAACGTTTACGCCAGATGGAGGCCTGAAGGGTATAATCAGAAAGAGTAAAACCGACCAATATGGGCGTGGTCGGCTGGTATTTGGATCAGACAGGAGCGCGAAGCTTGTAAAGAAGTGGCAAAAGCTAAAGCCTCAGCAAATTAAGTACTTATTCTGCGCCATTAACCATAACCAATGTCTAGACCGCTCTATATGTGATCGCAGCGTAAATGAAATCATTAAACGCAGCATAGTAAGAGTGAAGAGGTGCGAACGGCCAAGTGACGTGGAGGTTTCAGGGCATTCACTGCGCGTAGGAGCAGCTCAGGATTTATTAATTAAAGGTTATAATCTCGCAGCAATTATGCGGGCTGGGGGCTGGTCTGACCCCAATATAGTCTCAAGATACTTGAAATTTGCGCAGCATAATATTTGGCAATGAAGTTTCTAATTTGAATTGTCGTTATTGCTTTGGAAAAGACAACTTTACATCATTGCAAGTGTGTATGAAAACGCGAAAATCCATTATCTAAGCATGTGGATTTATAATGTTAAACCCGGTCACTGTGCAACGCAAACTTCCAGCCTTTAAGTGTAGTGCGTTAAAAATGTAAAAGGAGCTCAAAATACCTTACTAAACAAGATCAGCTAATTTTACCCTGTTGCCGAGTGCAGCTCTGGCGAAGAGACAGGTCCGCCTCCTGCGCGAGCTTCACCGGCCGCTCTGCTTTACCCATCCGATAAAACCTTGGTCGCAGAGCTGCCGTCTTTTTGGTATGGATTGAAACAAAATTTCAACACGTTACGCTGCCAGAAATTAAACGGTACAGCAATCTTGATCAGCAATATCTGAAACGAATGCTGTCTTTAATTTATCACAGGTTTCTTTTAAAAAATTGGCTAATTTTTGATGTGTTTTTAAGTATTAGAGCGCCGATGCCTCCAACTTTGTTTTTACGTAAAGCACTGTAGTCTTCGAAACTTTTGAGCAAGATATGCCGAAGAGATTGATTGCTGACTCCCCCAGTACGCATTTTAACAAGGACTTCCGGAACATAGGCCATCGGTACCGCGCCGGCGCCAAAATAGCGCAGCATAGCATCATAATCGGCTGAGATCTTAAAGCGTGTATCGTACGTGCCAAGGCGATCAAAAACCTCACGGCGCAGATAAACTGTCGGGTGTGGAGGCATCCATCCTCGTTGCAATCGTTTTACCTCATAGGTACCTGCTTCCCAATACCGAATAACTTGGGTAATGTCGTGTGCTGAAACGTATTCCAAGTCTCCATAAACACCAGCAATGTCGGGATCTGCTAAAGCCTCAGCTATTTTTGCAATTGTAACATCGGAAGCCAGCACATCATCTGAATGTAAAAGTCCGATCACATCACCGCTGCAACGAGCTATAGCTTTATTGATCGCATCATAGATACCATTGTCAGCTGTGCTCTCCAGGAGTGTCCGATCATCCACCAGGCACCCAATAACCTCCAGTGAACCGTCAGTCGAGCCCCCATCCTGTATGACATGCTCGATGTTTGAGTAAGATTGTGCTTGAACGCTAAGAATAGCTTGCCTGAGAGTACTTTTGCGATTGTAAACTACTGTGATAATCGAAATTTTCATATTAATATGTTTTACCCATTGAAATCTAGCGGTGCAGTCACAATTGATAATCAAACCAATACTTATAATATAGAAGAACTTAACACAACAAAAAATACGTACCCTAGAGCATCGTTAGCTTCTTTCTGAAGAGGCAACATCAATATTTAGAACTTTTGAAATCGCTGTCCGGACGTCCACATCATTGTGAGCAATATAGGACTGAACTTCGTGAAGCTTCATGTCGACGAGATATCGATACCAAAAGCCTTGCAATATGTGGAATGCGGCGCCTTCTTTGCCATCAAGAAAACCTAGACGAAGAATGTAGCGGTAGAGGAAGTAGGCTATTGCTCTTGTGCCACCAGGAAGACGCGCATAAACCTTTTCCTTTATCCAGCGCTTGCTCGTTGCCTGGCGATTTAGGCGTAAATCCGCGATACTTTCGTTAATCATGAATTTGTACTTGTGATTTAAGATGTCTACTACCTCTCTACTCGCATAGGAATTGTGTTTCTCAGTCCACCAACTTAACGAATTGAGGTTGTCGTCGACGATATCTCCAGAAAACAGTGCAGTTTCGCCCTGCACAATAATATGCTCGTCCATCCAGCGTTTTTCACAATGTCCCATGCCGTATCGGAATAGTCTTAATACTTGAATAGGATAGATACCACCCCAACGAATTGGACGGCCTAGAAAATACACACGCCGTGAAATATAAACCCCATGAACTGAGGGCTTAATATCTGAAAGTTTCTCATTGATCTCGTGCTTCAAGCGTGGACTTACTATTTCATCAGCGTCAAGCCGAAATATCCATTCAGCCTCAACGTCTATTTGATTAAGCGACCAGTTAAACTGTTGTGATTGAGTGACGAAAGGGTTTATTAATACAGTCGCTCCAAGTCCGTTGGCAATAGTTGTAGTCAGGTCACTTGAACCGCTATCAATAACGTAAACACGCGTCGCAAGACCTTCTAGGGACCTTATTGCCCGAGCAATGTGTTTCTCTTCATTATAAGTGAGTATAATCGCGGTGATGCTCATTGTGTTTAACTGTTTTCTAGCTCTGGAGTACTCGGGTTGAATCGGTATGCATCTGGTCACGCACTATTTCAATTTCTATCTCTATATTTATGCATAGCTAGGGCGATTAAAACCAAAACACCAAATGAAAAAGAGCGATAACTCGCCTGAAGAAAAATCGAACTTGAGAATGCCATCAGAAGGCCTGAAATAATAGCATTATCAAAACTAAAAAACAATTTATTCGAGGATATGGCGTAGGACTTGCAAATCCGCGTGAGTGGTCGAAGAAAAATATTGAACACTAATATCAGAGAAAACACAAAACCAAGTATACCGAACTTAAATAGCATGAAAGATGGGAAGTTATGAAAATATGCAACTAATCCATCGGCAGCTTGGCTGTACGTGACACCTCCGAAACCAACTCCAAGAAAAAGAATAGGTGGTTGAGAGATAAGCTCAAGAACAATTGCAAGATCATCACCTTTTGAATTTAGTCCTACCCTATCAAATTTCATAATAATTAGGTTTGCAATCCTGCCAACTAGCTCGATTATTTCGGCCGCAAAATTTGTAAAAAATATTGAGATTGCCACAATAAGTAACAAAAGAGGAGCTCGTATAGAAAGCATCAGAATAAGCGCGCCGGACAAGATAATAGGAGCTCGGACTAGAATTAAACTAAGAGACAACAAAATAAACATCGCACACAATATAAAGAAAGTCGCCTGAACTGGCTGCCGTGCGTTTACCGCTCTAAACACCATAAAGATCGAAAAACCAAGACCAAAATTTACTAAAGGATCAAGTACGTAGTAATTGAGATCACCGAAGAAAGTGGCCGAACCAACAGAGAGAAAGTCAACCCCAGGCGTCATGATATAGCGAGCGCAATATGCAATTGCAGCTGCAAGACAACAATAAGTCAAAAACACAAGCTCTTGCCTCGTAGGGACTTTAACAAATACTATGATAAATACATATATAAATGGAATCATATCACGAGCTACAGCTGTAAAGCTATCTGCCCGAAAAATTGATCCCAAAAAACCAATCAAAACAAAAACAATGAATGAGATATGGTAAAATCTAATGGTTTTGCCGTTAAGTCCTGAAAAAAATCTATTGAGTGACACCGAGCTAATAAGAAGCATTAGCATGAAAGCTTCAGATAAGCCAAATGCATCAGGTGTAGGACTCGAGAAGAAACCGTAACTCAAGACACTCGCGCTGAGTAAATAGAATTTATTTAGCGCAATAGACACTGAATATATTTTTCTAATTTTTCAGACATTTGCTCAAATGAGTTTTCACTCGCAATCATCTCTAGTTTGGAGTTGATAAAAGTCCGATCCATTAGTTCAAGGGCTTGGTGCTTTTCTTTGAACGAATTAATATCAAGGCTGTCGACCAAAAAAAACGGATAATCAGAAAAAATCTGAGAAAACGAAGAGTTAGCGTAGCAGATCGGAATTGCACCATGACGGACTGCCTCGATAGCAGAGAGACCAAATCCTTCGTAGGAACTGAAGGAAATAAAGTACTTTGATCCTGCGTAAAGCAACGAAAGCTCTTCATCAGATAAATTCGAGTAGACAGTTATTTCCCGGCTAACTTCAATTTGATCTGTGACAATCGCAATTTTAACGTTCTTGTTCGGATATAGGGCAAGAAAGTCTTCTACCATATTAAGGTTTTTATTCTGAGAGTTTCGTCCAACTAGCAAGAAGTCGATGTCACGACTACCATTGGAATTACCAATCATTTTACTATCTGCAGCCAACGGTTTGACACCAAGTCGAATTTCAACGAAGTCTGTAAAGCCGAAATTTCTTAGCGTCATGGTATCGTTTGGCCCCACGCTTACAACATTCACTATGCGAAAAATAGTAGATATTACAAATCTGAAGTATGATCGCTTGAGAATTCCAGCATTATGATGAAACATGAACCCGTGTGAAAAAAAGACAACTTTGAAACCCCAAATTGCTGCAATTATGCAAGTCAACCAAGTAATAGATGTGCACTGTGGATCGTTGAGGAACACCACACGAGTGTTTGAATTATTTAAAACTCTGACAAGCCGTATGGGATTAAAGACGTAAAAAGGTGGATACCCCCAAAGTTTACCAGCATTTTTGCGTGTCTCTCTGGTAAAGTAATGTAACTTTGCAGACGGAAATATCTCGTTTGTTTGTCGAGCAAATCTGGCAATACCTCCATTCTGGGACGCATCTGTACTTATAATGCAAATATTCATGGAATTAGCATCTCCTCGACCTGACGTCTATCCGACCGTGCTACAGTCATGTAATCGTTAGCCCGATACCCAAAAGCCACTAGCATGATCAGCCTGTAGTTCTTTGGTATCCCTGCAAGACGGCGGATCTTAGCCTCGTCATTGAGGGTTAAGGCGCAATTCAAAGCGCAAGATTCCAAACCAGCATCCGTCAAGGAAAGCAAAAGGTAACTCCCTAAAAGGCCACCATCAACAAAACATTGATTTCTTTGCTGTGGGCCACGCCATGCTGCTAAATCTCCACATACAATAAATAAATTCGAAACATCTTCCGCAAACCCACGTGCGCATCCCTGAACAGATAGGATCTCTTGGACAAGACTAAACTCTTGAACCAGCTTGAGCCTTACCGATTGTCTATTGCACTGACTGGGTGCCCGCGAAGCTTTTTCAATTACGTCGTATATCGGGCCCGATGGCACTACTTCAGCTGAAAAATCGCGGCACGACCTTCGAGCACTTAAAAGACATTGAGTACGCGAAGAACTTATCTTGTAAGGCGAAACGATTTCTGTTCCACCCTTATAATCTTTACTGTTAAGTTTATCGTGTTGGCGGAGCGCCTGTAGAAGTTCGTCATCTGTTTGTACTTCATGCAACTTCCCATATTCATGCAAAGCTCCGAAGGTCATATTCTTGGAAACAGTAGATAATTGCGCTATCGTGTCCATTTGGGAAAACAAGTGAGTGATCACACTTCGACCAAAGTTATGCCTAGTCCGAGGGAGAGAAAGTCCTTTTTCAATTTTATGGGCTTCCACAATGGTTTGATAATCTTTCCTTTTGAAGCTGTCTATCAGAGGGGAATCCGTATTATGTAATGCGTACTGGAGTGCGTCATGACCAAAGCACCACAATAGTTCGACACTTTTCCGAGCATACTTTGCTAGCCGTCTAATCATATTTAACTTTCCGTTTTTTTAAAAACACAGCAGGATTTCCTGAAACTATTGTGTATTCAGGCACGTCAGAGAACACTACTGCCCGAGCTGAGCAAACGCTGCCTTTATGAAGAGTTACTCCAGGCCCAATAAAGGCTTGTGAGGCTACCCATACGCCGTCGTGGATAGAAATTTCTGAGACTTTAAGTCGCATAGTTTTAGAAGTTACATCATGAGAAGCAGTGCAAACATATGTGCCCTGAGAAACTGTAACATTATTGCCGATCGAGACTTTACCCTTATTATAAATTTCGCAACCGGGACCGATTGTGGAATGCTCCCCAATCGCTAAGTTCCAAGGCGCAAAGATCCTAACGTTAGGATAAATGTTACAATGTTTTGGAACGCTAGCACCGAAGAGGCGGAGCATGATATTTCTCAGAAAAGCGAGCCGGACACCGACAATACAACGAAACAGCGTTGCATTTATTACGATCCAAAACAAGCGCAGCAGAAACCTGGGCTTTTGCTCTTTATATTGACTCGTATCAATCATTACTGAGTGCCTCGAGGAGATAATTCGAAGAATCTCTCCGCATTCCACTTATCTTTTTTTCAACCTGTCTCCAGTTAATCTCGTTGATTTTTTTAAATTCAACCTCAGATAAATTTGTGCACATAAGTCGGTCATCCAGCTCTAGTTTACTCAAAAAGGATGTGAACCGAGACATACCACGCTTCGGGTTGCCTATTACAACAAACGGCTTTCTGAAAATAATTGAAAAAATCATACCATGATAAGAATCAGTAACCACAAACTTCGAGTTCATGAAGCAACCAAGCCAATCTTCCACTTTTTGCCTCTGTTTTGGTAAACTTAAAAAATCCAATAATGTTAAATTCATCTCATTTTGGATGCTTGCAATGAAATTAATTTTCTCCGAGGATTCATCAAGAATGTAAGTGAATATATAATTTTTTTCTTTAGGCACAGTCGCGCATTTTTCATATGATTGCGTGCCTAACAAAAGAGTCGGGTCCAGATCTAGACGCGCTTCAACGTCAAATGTGTCGGAGAAAGTTTTCACTGTATCAATCTCGCGTACTGAGATTTTTATATCAGAAATATATGATCTTATTTTTTTGGTTTCGGATTCGGGGTAGTCCCAACGACTGTGTCCCATCGAACATGCATACGTGACTTTCTTAAACTCGTCTCGGTCTTTAGACACATTCAAAAAGTAATGATCTAAGTCTGGAATCGCTTCTTTTCTCCAAACTTGATCGCTTCCAACTAAAAGCGTATCTACACCTTCGCGACGAAGTACATTGAGCAATCGAGCTCGGGAAAAAGGGGCATCATAGACTTTACTGAGCCTAGTTTGTTTAAATTTTTCAACCGCAATCAACCGATGCAACCCATATAATTTCAGCCATCCTAATACCCGTAATAAATACCATTTAATTTCCACAAGGTAGTTGAAAACGAAATTTTTGCGTCGCTTTCTATGACTGAAAACAATTGGAGTATATCCTGATTGTTCAATGAATGTTGAGAGCGCGTGTGCTTGCAAAATTCCTCCATAGTTCCAAGTAAACGGCAAGGTAAATATCGCCACCTTTCCCTTGCTTTCATTATTCATGCTCGCCAAGTCCTTTTAGCTAATAGGGGGATTGTTGTGAGTGTGAGTGCTATAATAGTGCTACTGGCAGCTCCAAGTGAACCGTGAGTTGGAATGAGGATAAGATTTGTGAAAAAATTAATAATTACAGCCATCAAGTTTCGGAATACGATATCTTTTGTTTTCCCATCACTAAGTAGTATCCTTCCAATCATATTATTAACAAAAATTATCGGCAGACCCACTAAGAGGATAGTGTATGCGTATGTTGCCTCTTCATAGGCAGCGCCGAAAGAATACCTTATCACATTATTGGCGTTTGGAAGTAGAACCATGACTACTAACACAGCGACGATAAAGGCAACTATGAGAAGTGTATTTTGGCGCTCTGTTGAACTCACAGCCCCCTTTTCGCCTAAAAATGGTATTGCAACGATTGATGCACCTCCAAAAATCATCAACTTTGCTTCAGTTAATTTGGCTGCGGATGCATAAATTGCTACCTCAGTGCTATTTGTGAACCAACCTAGCATTAACTGGTCCATGCGAATGAGAAGCGTGGCAAGCATTGTAGCTATCGCCAATGGCAGAGCCGAGCGCAATATTGCTAAATACAGAGATGTTGGAAACTTCATTACATCCACAAGCGAGAACAGTCTTCTTGCACCAAAGAACCCGAAATAGAGAAAGCACAAAATTGCTTGATCAAGGATATATGAAGCTGCAATCCAATGAATGGGGCTGTCAAAGTGCACTAGTAATAGCTTTACAATTGCAGATCCGAGCAGCGCGATTGTGCGCACCTTTACAATGGTTCCAGCTTCAAGCGTTCCTTGAAGAATACTTTCATAGCTATTGAAGCTTTGGAATATTAACGAAACTGATGCGATTGCTGTTAGACTGAGAATTAGGTTCGCCTCACTGAAGTAATAGAAGACGAAGACAATAACAATTGCGGGTACTAAACTAAGCAGACAAGACGCAGTGTAGAGTTGTCCGATTGGGAGGCTATTAGAGCTATTGAGGTTTGAAGTTTCCTTTACTAGATAACTATCAATTCCTAACCTCGTTATATTTGAACTAAGTGCAACTAAAGCGAGGCACTGTACCAAAATCCCATAGTCGTTTGGTCCTAATCCTTTGGCAATTTCTATACTAACAAAGAAACCAGAAATGACGGCACTTAGCCGCTCAAGTATCAACCAGACAACATTTTTTGCATAGACCTTTTTCAATCTATTTCTACCTGGTTTTTCACTGTCGATATCGCTTTAACACTAGGCTACTCGGGGTAATTAAGGTTATAATAAAAATCATTAGGTCACTTCAGATTATGTTGCCGCGCGACTAATTCATCATTAGGCGGTTTCTTAACCGCTTCCAATTAATACCTTATGTCACCCCTTGGCACCCTGTCCCCGTGCATATACATCATCGTACCGTATTATATCGTCTTCTCCAAAATAACTTCCCGTCTGCACTTCAATTAAAGTGAGGGGAAGTTTGCCTGGGTTTTCCATGCGGTGCACTGCCCTAAGGGGAATGTAGACTGACTGGTTCTCAGTCACTACCTGGACGGCATTGTCGATCGTGACTTTGGCGGTGCCTTCAACTACAATCCAGTGCTCGGAGCGGTGGTTGTGGGACTGCAGCGAAAGGGCAGCGCCCGGATTTACAACTATCCGCTTCACCTGAAACCGCGGCCCCAGCGCAATGCTTTCGTACCAGCCCCAAGGGCGGTAGTCGCGGGGCAGGGTTTCGGCCTGTATTGCACCATTTTCCTTTAGTTTTGTCACGACAATCTTGACGTCCTGGGCGCGGTCCTTGTGTGCCACGAGCACGGCGTCGGGCATCGCCACGGCGATGATGTCCTTGAGCCCCATCCCAACAAGCTGCTGGGTGTCGCTAGTCGCCTGAAGTAGAGTATTCTTGCAATCGAGCGCCATGGATGGCCCACTAGTTACGACACTGGCGTCGTCAGCGTCGCCCTCACGCCAAATAGCCTGCCAATCTCCCAAGTCTGACCAGGAGCCGCCGTAGGGCATCACTGAGAGGTTTGGGGCGCACTCCATGACGGCGTAGTCGATTGAAATGTCTTCGAGGGCAGACCAGGGCTCGTCAGCCAGGCGCGTGAAGCCAAGATCAGTCTCGGCGGCGCTAAATGCGTCGCGCACTTTAGAAAGTGTTTCCGTTGCGAACTCCGCAAAGGCATCCAGAATAGTCTCGGTAGAGACGAGGAAAATGCCCGCATTCCACAAGTGCATGCCGCCACTCAGTAGGGCCTCGGCAGTTCTGGCGTCCGGCTTTTCAACAAACGATTTCAGCGGCTGCGCTACGGAGGCGAAGTCGCTGGAGGGCTCGGCTGTAAGCTCCAGCCAGCCGTAGCCCGTCTCGGCGCGGTCGGGGCGAATGCCGAAGGTTACAATTTGTCCGCCGAGAGCGGCTTGTGCGGCCGCCTCAACAGTTGACCTAAACTGTTCTACGTCGGGAATGACGTGGTCCGACGGGGCAACAAGCATGAGACTGTCACCATTTTTGGCATGAAGTGCCACAGCCGCGGCACAGATTGCGGCAGCTGTGTTGCGCGCAAATGGCTCGATTAGAATATTTTGTGGCGCAATCTCAACGGCGGCAAGCTGCTCAACCACCATGAAGCGGAAGTCCGAGCCAGTCACGACAGATGGCGCGGCGAAGCCAGCCCCAGAAAGGCGGCGTGCTGAAGACTGGAAAAGGCTTTCCTCGCCCAGTAGTTTCACAAACTGCTTGGGATGCGACTTGCGAGACAGGGGCCAGAGCCGCGCGCCAGAGCCACCGCAGAGCAGGACGGGATATATGAGTTCTTTCATCGTCATTATTTCCTTAGTCGTTATTTTCTTACGCCCGGACTGTCTCGATATTCGCGAGATACCACTCGTAAGTATCCGCTAGGCCCTGCTGGAGCTGTATGCCCGCGCACCACCCCATTTGAGCCAGGCGCCCGACGTCCATGAGTTTGCGCATAGTGCCGTCAGGTTTCGTGGGGTCGGTGCTGATCTTTCCCTTAAATCCGGTCACACTGGCAATGAGCTGGGCAAGCTCAAAGATGGAAACATCCACGCCAGTGCCAACGTTAATATGGCTCAGCATTGGGTCTGTATTTTCGTCGTAAGTTGCTTTGGGCAGGTTCAGAACAAAGAGCGAAGCCGCGGCCATATCGTCCACATGCAAAAACTCGCGCCGCGGGGTGCCGCTGCCCCAGATGACAACTTCTGCGAGGCCGTCCCGTGCTGCCTCGTGGAACCGGCGAATGAGGGCGGGCATGACGTGGCTGTTGTCTGGGTGGAAGTTATCTCCCGGACCGTAAAGGTTGGTCGGCATGACCGAGCGGTAGTCAACGCCGTGCTGCCTGTTGTAGCTCTCACAG
>Ga0206127_1005008_pt1 | contig 11363 bp, 15 predicted proteins | sample Helgoland_Spring_6_FD_148646 | JGI IMG/M metagenome (GOLD analysis project Ga0206127, IMG submission 148646) | Pelagic subsurface seawater microbial communities from Kabeltonne, Helgoland, North Sea - Helgoland_Spring_Bloom_20160419_1 | ecosystem: Environmental > Aquatic > Marine > Epipelagic ...
TCTGGAAATGCCCCAATCCGGCGCGGGAATGCGCACCCTAATATCGTACCGTATGACGCCTTCGCCGCCAGCGATGGACATATCTTGGTTGCCGTTGGCAACGATGCACAATTCGCTAGGTTCTGTGATGTGATCGACCGCAGTGATCTGGGGGCTGTGGACAAATACAGAACCAATTCGGGCCGCATCGAACACCGTAAAACACTGATCCCTCAATTACGCGAAACACTTGCAAAGCTGTCCAAAGCAGAAATTTTGGAAAAGCTGCAAAGCGTAAAGGTTCCAGTCGGACCAATTCATACCGTTGATGAAGCGCTGAGTTCGGATCAGGCAACCGCGCGTGGTACCATAGTGGATGTTGCAGCGGACAGCATCGATGGTGGAAATGTCCAGCTATTGGCGAATCCCCTGAAGCTGTCGCGCACGCCAGTTCAATATCGGTCGGCCCCACCCCGTTGCGGACAGGATACCGATAGCATTCTTGAAACACTCAAGACACCTAAATAGCCGAATTAGCAGCCATTTTTGCGTTTTCACGGGCGGTTTCCTGCCGCTTACGCATGGAATTTGTCATGTACCTCACTAAACACGCCGCTGTATTCACGGTTGCATGTGTCAAGCCTGTGAACCCTATCCGAGCCAAATAAATCAGCTAAAAATGGATCAACACTTAACCCGTGAACCGTTCCACGCCAGATGATGCACGACATTTATAACAGCCCCGTAAGCCTATCAGAGCAAAGCCAACTAGATGATTGGAACGGTGCCATACGCGGTTTCTTGTCCCACGGCAAAAAGACACCTGTTCACCTAGGTGCTCATCTCGAAGCAAACCCAATCTTTGCAATCGGACACGCCACACGCGGTTTTTCATGATCATGATGGGGCGAAAGGAATTGCTAGCCGTTGCACATGAGTCCGCCAATCTAATGTTGCGTAAACACGGCAGAAATGCACGTGAACGTGGTTGGGTGGATGCGTTGGATTTCTGGCTGAGAGCAAGCCAACAGCCGCAATTGCGGCTATGGAAACCATTTTGTAGGGTGCCCCCCAAGACACAATAAGCGCCAAGGTCAATCACGGCATTCGCTTTATGCTGAGTGACGGGGCAGAAATGCATCGCTCAATAGAACGGGTATTGAAAGCGCACGATGCTGACCATGCATCGCGCGGTTACGCACTGGGGTGTCATGCCTTCACCCTAGACGAAACCGATGAGTGATAAGCGCGTTATTACAACTTTGGTGGTTTCGCAGGATCAGAACCAGGCGCACCAAATTCGACCTGATCCACAACAGCAGGTTGGGGCAGATCAAATCGCAAACCAACACGCGCAAGGCGTGGTGTAATCGGATCATTGGCGTCAAAGAAACCCACATCCATTGCGCCCGCTTCAATCCCTGAAAATGTCAACGCCTCACCAGCCGCTTGGGCCAAAGCACCCTGTGCATCAGGCAACGCACCAACAAACCCAAGCAAGTGACCATTGCTGCCACCCGTATATTTTACGCAAACCAGATAGGCGCTGAGGGCAAGGCCCGTTGCTGTTGCCAGCTTAGTATCGATCGCGGTGATCAATGTTTCGGGCAATCCAGTGGGGGCAGAAACCTCTTCGATCTTGGCCTCGACCTGATCGGGCGCATGGCCCAATGTTTCAGCCAGCCAATCCACCCCGTTTGCATCCATCAAGAATGAAGATGGGGCCACTTCTAGGTTCAAACCAAGCCCCAAGCCCTGACCTGCCAACAATTGTGAAATCACTCGGCCGGACAAAGCGGCATAAGGCGTCGCCTCACCCGTAAAGGCAGTTAGGCGTTCTTGGCGATCAAAGACCAAAACGATTTCACCTGATCCAATATCAAAGGTTTGAGGCTTGATGGTTTCACCTTCCGCTTCGGCCTCAAGCAACAAAAACAACTCCCCATCTCCAAGACGCTCATAGAACGCAAGGCGGATAGCATCATCATTTGGGGTTGCTTCCATCGCGCTATGCGCAATATCCAAAGGGGTCAAATCACTCATTTCAGCACCTCTTGCACCCGCGCCCGCAGCGCCGGCAGTGTTTCCATCGCGAACCATGGGTTCTGTGTTACCCATCCCGTATTGCGCCAGCTGGGATGTGGCAAGACAAAGACGCTCGGCGCGCGCATTCGCCACTGTTCTACCGTTTGGGTTACCCCCGTCTTTACACCCAGATGGTACCTATGGGCATATCCCCCAACCAGAACTGTCAACGGCATTTCGCCAAGGTGACCCATCACGCGGTCATGCCACGTTTCGCCGCAAACTTTAGGTGGCGGCAGATCCGAGCCCTTCGCGTTGTACCCAGGGAAGCAAAACGCCATTGGCACAATCGCCAGTTTGGATTGGTCATAAAACGTGGCCTCATCAATCTCCAGCCATTCGCGCAAACGATCACCTGAGGGATCGGTAAACGGACGGCCAGACTGATGAACTCTTGCCCCTGGTGCCTGCCCCGCAATCAAAATACGCGCACCCTTTTCAAACCATGCAACAGGGCGCGGTTGATGGGCCGTGTGGGTCAAGGCAAAGCGGTCACTGCACAATCGGCAGGCGCGGATATCATCGACAAGGTCAGACATGCTTCAAGATGTAGAGGATCAATAAATAACGGCAAGCTCATTCATTTCGATAATCACCGAAATAACTTGCCAACTGAAATTTATTATTATAATTCTAGAAGTATGAAAATAAAAACCACAGATGACCTAAGCTTCACCCTCGCCGCAACCAGCTTTGCCGCCTTAGGATCAGAACAGCGCCTGTCCGTTTTGCGGGCATTGGTGCGTGCAGGGCCCGAGGGCCTAAGCATTGGCAATCTAGGAAGCCGCACAGGTGTGACTGGCAGTACCCTCACCCACCACGTCAAAATTCTGGCGCAAGCTGGGATAATTGAACAAGTGCGCAAGGGGCGTTCGATCATTTGCGCTGCGGCCGCCTACGATCTAGTCAGCCACTTGTCCAAATTCTTGCTGACTGAATGCTGTGCAGACAGCACAACCCCATGCGAGAACCACGAACATGGCTGACGCATCAAACGCAGGTTCAAACGATCCAAACTCTCACGGCCCCTCATTCACCAAATATTTAGGCGGAGCATGGGGCGCATCAGTGGCACTTATCGCTCTGATTGCACTACTTGATCCTGCACAGTTGCAAACCACGCTCACATCTACAGCCGCTTCTATCTGGAGCACGGCACCGTTCATTCTTTTTGCCGTTCTCGCAGTCGCGTACCTAAAGGCAACTGGCGCTGAAAATATGCTGGCCCGTGCCTTTGAGGGGAACCCTGTGCGCATGGTAGTAATGGCCGCAGTGCTGGGTGGATTATCCCCATTTTGTTCCTGCGAAGTGATTCCTTTTATCGCTGCATTGCTGGCATTAGGGGCACCTTTGGGCGCGGTCATGGCATTTTGGTTGGCATCTCCGCTGATGGACCCTGCGATGTTTTTGATCACTTCGGGCACTTTGGGGTGGGAATTTGCAGTCGCAAAGACAATCGCAGCTCTTAGTTTGGGTGTCTTTGGCGGATTTGGGATGCTCGTCCTTTCGCGATCTGTCATTTTTTCAAACCCGCTACGCGAGAAACCATCCGTTGGTGGCTGTTGCGGTGTCCAAAAACCATTCTCTAGTCAACCTGAGTGGAAATTTTGGAACGAAATTGAGCGCCGCGAGTTCTTTAAATCTACATTTTTAGAGAATGGGCGGTTTCTGTTGAAGTGGCTTGCGCTGGCCTACGTGATAGAAACCATGATGATCGCTTATGTGCCAGCAGCATTAATCGCCAGCGTATTAGGCGGCACAGGCGTTGGCCCTATTTTTATGGGTGCTTTGGTCGGGGCCCCCGCTTACCTGAATGGGTATGCCGCGGTGCCACTAGTTGATGCCCTACTGATCCAAGGCATGTCACAAGGCGCGGCAATGTCATTCGTCATAACCGGTGGCGTCAGCTGCATTCCCGCAGCAATTGCAGTGTGGGCTTTGGTCAAGCCACGCGTCTTTCTTGCCTACTTAAGTTTCGCGATAATTGGCGCCATAATTGCAGGATTAATTTGGCAGGTACTCGCATGATTTACAAAGTAAACAGCGGAGAATTTACTGATAGAGAACGATTGCCCCAACTGATTTGATGCGGTATCTCGGTCCTCACGAACCGTATTGCATAGGGGACAATTATGTACCGCGTCTGGAATTTCCTTACAAACTACTCACTACTTTTGATCTTAGGTGCCATTACAGCCCTGATCTGGGCCAACATGGATGTGATCGCGCCTGTCGCGGGCAACCCACATTACTGGGCTGATACGTACCACAGCTTTGTTGAATTCAAGATTTGGGACCATGCCCCGATTGGTCATATGCATGATGGCCATCGTACGTTGACCCTGCACTACTTGATCAATGACGTCCTAATGGCCCTGTTCTTTGCGATTGCTGCAAAGGAAGTGTGGGAAGCCCTCATCCTGAAAAACGGATCGCTTCGCGGTAAAAAAGCTGCGACGCCGTTGTTCGCGACAGCCGGCGGCATGTTCGGGCCAATCGCAGTCTACCTCGGCATGGCGTACTTTGTGTTCGGCTCTGAGACATATGACGCAGTTCAAAACGGTTGGGCGATTCCAACGGCAACGGACATTGCATTCTCATACCTTGTTGGCCGTATCGTATTTGGTGCGGGTCACCCTGCGGTCCGCTTTCTGCTCTTGCTCGCCATCGCAGATGACGCGGCTGGCCTTATCATCCTTGCGATCTTCTACCCGTCCGGCGAACTGGCTCCGGAATGGTTGCTTCTTTCCTTGGGTGCAGCAATTGTAGTTTACGTGCTGTTCAATTGGTTGCCACGCCACCTAGACCGCGGAAACAGAGCGCGCCCAGCTTCTTCCTTCGTGCGTACTAAGCTACATTTCTTCCCATACTTTGTTGCCGGCTGTGCCAGCTGGTATGGCTTCATGGTTTCGGGCCTTCACCCTGCATTGGGTCTGCTGCCGATCGTTGTTACTATTCCACATGCTGACCGTGCTTTTGGTATTTTCAGCGATGCGGAAAAGTATATGACCGACCTGCTGAACCAAATAGAACACGCGCTGAAAACACCGGTTGAAATCATCTTGTTTTTCTTTGGGCTACTTAACGCAGGCGTTCAACTTAGCGCGATTGGCGATGCCACATGGCTGGTCCTTGCTGGTTTGATCATCGGTAAACCACTGGGGATTCTCGCCTTCGGTTGGTTCGCTGCCGTGCCACTTCGCTTGGGTATGCCAGAAGGTATGCGGATCATCGACCTTGTCGTCATTGGCTGTGTGGCCGCGATTGGCTTTACCGTTTCGCTGTTCATCGCGACGGTCGCATTTGAAGGTGGACCTGTCCAAGATGCCGCCAAAATGGGTGCATTGTTTAGCTTCGCGGCAGCAATTATCAGTATTATTGCTGGGAAAGTCTGCCGCGTTCAAAAACAAAACGGCTGAACTCACAGCAAATAGGAATATAAACCAGCGCCTCGGCGCTGGTTTTTTTGTTTCACGCCCTAATTATTGTGTGAAAAATCACCCCAATAATTTTCATGCCAATCATCCTCATATTCGTTCCTACAACCCTTGACCACAGAACCGAACACCTCAATCCCAGAACCCTTCCCCTCTGCCCAGCCATCCACTATAGGCATCCTCATGAGCACAAACCCGCCAAACATTCGCCCCGACCTCGCCCCTAAACTCCAAGTTCGTGAACCCATGCGTTCCGGCCAGCCCACCCTCGGCATGGTATCCCTTGGTTGCCCCAAGGCATTGGTTGACAGCGAACGCATACTGACGCGCCTGCGCGCCGAAGGATATGGCGTGTCTCCTGATTATGAAGGTGCCGATGCGGTCATCGTGAACACCTGTGGTTTCCTTGATAGCGCCAAGGCCGAAAGCCTAGATGCCATAGGTGAGGCCCTGAATGAAAACGGCAAGGTCATCGTGACAGGATGCTTGGGCGCGGAACCTGATTATATCCGCGAACACCACCCAAAGATCCTCGCGGTCACTGGCCCACACCAATACGAACAGGTGTTGGATGCTGTGCACAAAGCTGTGCCGCCCTCTCCCGATCCGTTCATTGATCTACTCCCAGCTTCAGGCGTATCGCTCACACCGCGCCACTTCAGCTATTTGAAGATTTCCGAGGGCTGCAATCACAAGTGCAAGTTCTGCATCATCCCAGACATGCGCGGCCGCCTTGCGTCCCGCCCTGCCCACGCAGTCATGCGCGAAGCGGAAAAGCTGGTTGAAGCTGGCGTTAAAGAACTGCTGGTCATTTCCCAAGATACCTCGGCCTACGGCGTTGATATCAAACATGCTGAGGATCGCGGGCACCGTGCCCACATTACTGATCTGGCGCGCGATCTTGGGTCGCTCGGGGCATGGATTCGTTTGCACTATGTCTACCCATACCCGCATGTGCGCCAGATGATCCCGCTGATGGCAGACCCATCAAACGGCGTTTTGCCCTACCTTGATATTCCGTTCCAGCACGCGCACCCAGACGTTCTGAAACGCATGGCACGCCCTGCGGCCGCATCAAAAACACTAGATGAAATCGCGGCATGGCGCGAGATTTGTCCAGACATCACGCTGCGCTCTACCTTTATTGTGGGGTATCCGGGCGAAACGGAATCCGAATTCCAAACCTTGCTGGATTGGATGGACGAAGCGCAGCTCGATCGCGTTGGATGCTTCCAATATGAAAACGTCGAAGGCGCACGTTCAAACGCGCTGCCCGACCACGTGGATGCAGAGATCAAACAAGATCGCTGGAACCGCTTCATGGAAAAAGCCCAAGCAATCTCTGAAGCCAAGCTTCAAGCCAAAGTTGGCAGCCGCATTGATGTGATCATTGATGAAATCGATGAAGACGCCGCCACCTGCCGCACAAAATCAGACGCGCCAGAAATTGATGGCAACCTGTTCATCGATGAAGGTTTTGAGAAACTGAACGTCGGCGACATCGTCACCGTTGAGGTCGATGAAGCGGGCGAATACGATCTTTGGGGCAAACTGGTTTAACCACAACAATCTGCCAAAATTTGCGCGGCACCTATGTCTAAGTGCCGCGCAATTTCAAATTAGTCTTCCAGCAAGAATGTGATTTTCATCACAACGCGGTATTCGCTGATTTTGCCATCTGTCACGACAACTTTTTGATCCGCAATCCACGCGCCGCTGATGCCCTTAAAGGTCTTGGATGCGCGCGCAATGCCGCTTTCCAATGCGTCGTCAAATGACTTTGTTGAGGATGCGATGACTTCGGTAACTTTTGCGATGCTCATAGTATTTTCCTTTGATTTAAAATTGGTTTGAGAAATTCAAGGGCCGACCCATGGATTATGTGTGTGGTGCCCTGAGTGTTTGTTGTCTCAACTGTGGCGATCATAACCGGCAAAGCTGACTCCCATTAAGGGGAAAACAGGACCATCCCACCCCCTAATGAAGACCTGTCATGACCACACTTAGCCTGCCTAAACAGGTAGAGCCTCAGTGTGGACGTCCGGTTTGAGCCCAAAGTACCGAATGCTGCGCCGTGGACGAATGACCGATGTTGCGCCATGGTACGATGCAGATTTGATTGAACTTCTGGGGCGACCAGTGCAGTTTTGATTTGGAGTGATTTCGTCATGAACGTACCAAGAGAACTTTGGCTGCATGATCGACTTGGATTTTTTCATAATCCAAATAATGCGAAGTCAGAAAAATACTATCACGGAAACGATGACAGTATGCGAGCTAGATTTCTTCCCGCACACCGCCAATTGCCATGGTCTTGGCTTGCATTGCTTTTCTCCATCATCCTTGTACTTTTCTCCATCTATCTTGATGTTTTCGATAGTCATCCTGCCGTTGAGTCGGGGCTTTGGTTTCAGCGTTCTGGCGCTGTGTTAGTCATGGCATCTTTTTGGGTTGAGTGGAATTCATCAAGGGCAGACCTCGGAGGTAACATGTCCATGGCATTCAACCACATTTCCCTATCCAAGCGATATGTTCGCTGGATAAAGACGTTCAGCAGAATGGGCTTTGTTTGCGCAGTCATCGGTACAGCTATCTGGGCATACGGGGACAAAATTATATCTTAAATCCAGTACGGCTTAAAAGTTCCTCTTTAGTTTCGAACTGAGCCGACATTGAATTGATTGCAGCGAAAGCTAACTTTGTCCGCAAAGCTGAAATTCAAACCGAAACACAACGCCCAAACACGCCATACTTGCATTTGTTCCACTTATGTTACATTTATGTTCTCAATAACAGGAACAAAGGAATCAGTCATGCAACACCAAGCAACGCTACCAGGTATGTTTGCACCCGTTCAGGGCGTGCTTGCGATTGAACCTGCCGTTCCTGCTACAGAAAAACAAATCGCATTTGCAAAATCTATAGCAGGTAAAATGGGTGTCACTTTGCCCACATCCCTGTTTGCCAACCGCACCAGCCTGTCTGCGTGGATCGACAAACATAAGCCAAAGCCACCAACAGGTCAGTTCGCCAATTACCCCTCATCCAAACAGGTGCAATTTGCAGAACGCATTGCGCGGCTCAAACGGCGCGAGGTGCCACACGAATGCTTTCGTGACAAAACACTGATGTCGCGTTGGATTGATGGGAACAAACCACGTTGATAGCGTTGGATTAAGGCACCCGCAGCACTATGTATTGTTCATGAATGAAGAAACCAAAGTTCTATACAACGCGCAGTGCCCCGTCTGTCGGTTTGAAATTGATCATTACCGCAGCTATGCGCAGAAATCAGACCTCGCTATCCGCTTCGACGATCTTAACAGTGATGCCTTATCGGCCTGGGATATCAGCACTGATCAGGCGGCGCGCCGCCTTTATGTAGAACACAAAGGTCAGCTGTATTCGGGCATTCCAGCATTCATCATGCTGTGGCACGAAATGCCACGCTACCGTATTTTGGGGCGGATCGTAGACCTGCCAGTCATCCACTGGATCGCCTGTAAGGTGTATGACCTTGCGTTAGCGCCTGCGATTTATCGTTGGCATCTGTATCGACAGCGGCGTACCTAAAGTCACCCAAAAAAGGCCGTGCGCATGTACCCCACCTCTAGAAATGAAACTATTGCTGATGGGATCGTACACGCCCTATCCATTTCCTTGGGTCTCTATGGTGCCGTTTGGCTGTGGTGCTATTTGCCGATGTGGCGCAGCACTGAAATGTCTTGGGCGGTTGGCGTCTACATTGTGATCATGGTCAGCGCGTTCACCGTTTCGGGCGTCTATCACATGACCCCAATTTCGGATTTGCGTTTGCGCCTGCGCCGTGCAGACCACGGTCTGATATTCCTGCGCATTGCCTCCAGCTATACACCGCTGGTTTTGGTCATAAACACGCCGTTCTCCTATGTCGTCTTGGCTGGGGTGTGGATCGCTGCGCTTATTGGTTTCTTTTCCAAACTCGTGTTCTGGAAAGGCGAAGGGGGGTCATCCCTCGCGCTATACTTTGCACTTAGCTGCGCGATGTTCCTCTTGATTTGGCCAATGTGGCAACGCTTGGATCACACCTCGATCTGGTTATTATTGGGAGGTGGCGCGACCTACGGGATCGGCGCGATCTTTTATTCGCGTAAAACCATGCCCTATCGCTATCCAGTCTGGCACATCTTTGTAACGGCTGCATCGGCTGCATTCTTTGTCGCCATTGCCATCGCGATCCGCTGATTACAGCGCGTCCAAATAGGCGCGCACACAGGTCTGCACATGACGAAAACGGTCACCGCCCAAATGCTTACCACCATACCAACGTGTCACAACGATCAAATGATCGCCTAGCCCCTCGCGCTCTAGCATCCGCACAATGATCATGCCCGCACCGCTTTCACCGTCATCGCCCTTTAGCGCGCCAGTCGCAGACAGTTGCACAGCCCATGTATTGTGGGTCGCCTTGGCATAGGCCTTGTCACGTTTCAAAAGCTTCAGGGCCGCGTCCACGCCGGCACGATCCGTCACCGGACAGCCAGAGACCGCATATTTGGACCCCTTGTCCGTCAGGATGTGGCCCAACATCTTCATTGCTTAAATCTCAGACAGCGCTTTTTGCACGACTTGCAGGCGTTCCTCATTGGACGGATGGGTGCCAAGGAAACGATCACCCGGATCAGGGATGCGTTTGATAAACTCTGACCCGATCACAGGTGAATACCCGCCCAAGGCCGTCAATTTTGCACCAAGGTAATCCGCCTCAAGCTCATGATCCTTGGAATATCCACGCGCCCCAAACTGCGCACCCAACTTCACAGCCTCTTCAACGCCGGCCGGTGCTGCCCCCGTCAATGCTGCAAGACCACCCAAAATCACAGCCCCCGCAACAGAGTTCTGTTTCTGACGTCCAATATGGTTCAAAATGTGGTGTGCACCCTCATGCCCCATGACAAATGCCAATTCATCCGCATTGCCCGCATCCAAAATCAACTTTTGCGTAAAGGCGATAATAGGGCGCTTGTTCGCATCCAGTGTTTGATAGGCGTTGGCCGGGCTGTTTGGGTTGCCATCGATAACGATCCGGAAATCGCAATCCAAACCAGTCGTTTTGGTGCGGCACTCCCGTTCAATCACAGGCTCCATATTGGTTGCCACGCGCGCAAAGGCCCGTTGGGCCTGTGCCGCTGAACTAAACCCAGAGGTCGTCGCCACCAAAGGTGCGGCACCTGTGTTTGTGTCCGAAGTCGGCACCACGTCACAGGCCGCAACCAGCCCAAGCAAACCAAACCCAATCGCCAGTCTCAGAAACATACAGACCTCAAAGCAAAAAACTCAACGCCATCTTACCATTCAACCCGCCCTCTTACACCCCTGTTCACGTACTTATTTCCGTGCGTGTAAGCCACCGCCCAAGCCACACCAATAGGGCCTTCCTATATGAGGCAACATTGATAAACTCAGCCTCAGACAACGGGAGAAAACACGTGGCCACTGGTACAAACATCAAAACCTACTTTGAGGGCGCATGGCACAACGAGGACAAACCCATCATGCGGGCCGCCGACCACGGGTCATGGTTGGGCACCACTGTGTTTGACGGCGCACGCTACTTTGATGGCGTGACACCAGACCTGCTGACCCACTGCGAACGGATCAACCGATCCGCCAAGGCATTGATGATCGCGCCCACGATGGACCCAAACGATATGGTCAACGCAATTCATGACGGGCTGAAATCATATGACCCTACTGCGGCCGTCTACATCCGCCCCATGTACTGGGCCACCATCGGTGACGACACCGGGATATTGCCCAGCCAAGATGAAACCGGTTTTGCCATCTGCCTTGAACAGATCCCAATGGCCCCGCAAAATGCAT
>Ga0206127_1005011_pt1 | contig 11359 bp, 9 predicted proteins | sample Helgoland_Spring_6_FD_148646 | JGI IMG/M metagenome (GOLD analysis project Ga0206127, IMG submission 148646) | Pelagic subsurface seawater microbial communities from Kabeltonne, Helgoland, North Sea - Helgoland_Spring_Bloom_20160419_1 | ecosystem: Environmental > Aquatic > Marine > Epipelagic ...
CAGGAAGGACGGCATTTGATCGAGATAGATCATGTTTGGCCCATCACTTGGCGATTTATCAGGGTCTTCATGCGTTTCGATAAACACGGCGGCAACACCAATCGCAACAGCGGCGCGCGCCATGAGCGGCGCGAATTCACGCTGTCCGCCTGTTGAGCCGCCAAGCCCAGCGGGCTTTTGCACAGAATGGGTAGCGTCCATCACGACGGGATAGCCGGTTTGCCCCATTTGTGGCAGCGAGCGCATGTCAGTCACAAGCGTGTTGTAGCCAAACGATGTGCCACGTTCTGTCAAAAGGATACGTGTGTTTCCAGTCGATTCCACCTTAGCCACGATATTCGCCATATCCCAGGGGGCCAAAAACTGTCCCTTCTTGATGTTTATTGCCGCGCCCGTTTCGGCAGCTGCAAGAACCAAGTCCGTTTGACGACACAAAAGCGCTGGAATTTGCAAAACATCTGCGACGCCCGCTACGATGCTGCATTGCTCAGGCCAATGCACGTCGGTCAACACAGGCACGCCAATTGCGTCTTTGACGCTTTGCAGCATCTTCAAACCGTCTTCCATGCCCGGTCCACGCACGCCAGAAACAGAAGTTCTGTTTGCTTTGTCATAGGACGCTTTGAAAATATATTGCGCACCGACGCTGTCGCAGGCTTCTTTCATCTTGCCCGCAATCATCTGCGCGTGATCGGCACTTTCCAGTTGGCACGGCCCTGCGATGATCGTCAAAGGGGCCGCGTTGCCGACACTCAGGTCAGCGATATCGAGAGTTTTCATATTAGGAAGATACCTGTTCACGAAGGATCGACGCTGTGAGCGAGATCATAAGATAGAGACCTGCAAAAACGAGAAACGCTAGAATAGTGTTCTCGAATTTACGTGGATAAGTGGGGTCTTGGCTTGGTACTGGCTCGACACTGGTCGTGAGATAACGCGCTTGGGATGCGGCTTCACGACGGGTTTGCTCTAGCTGTTCAAGTGCAGAGGCGAGCATCATATCGCGCGTGGCCACGTCCGCCTGCGCAAGTTGGATTTGAGAGGCGAGTTCTGCCAATGAGTTTTCGCCCTGCGATGCGTCGGTCATCTGGGAATTCAAACGGTCAAGCAAAGCTTGATAGCGTCGTACGTCCCCTTCCGCGCCTTCAACTTTGGCACGGTTTGGACGGTTGTTGTCGAGCAGTGCGGCGAGCTCAAGCTCTTTGCCCTGGAGTTGCACTTCGATGTTATTGATCTGACTGCGCAGCGAGGCGATTTTGCCTTCTGGATCCAAGATCGAGCCTTCTTGCTGCAAACGCACCAGTCGTTCTTGGGCGATGCGGCGCTCTGCGTCGGCATTCTGAAAACTGCGATCCGCGTCAGCCACTTGATTTTCACGTTTGCGCAAAGACAGATTATCAACGCGTGCTTCAGCATAGCTGATAAGCGCCTTGGAGAATTTGGCACTAACTTGAGGATCGGCCGCGACGACCTCCATCTTGATCACGCCTTCTGTCGGATCATAACCGATCTCGATCGCTTTTTTGAAAATCTTATACGCGTCCTCATTGGAGGGGTTTTCTTCTAACCGCTGAATGACGTCGATCTCTGGATTCATAAAATGACTCATGAACCCTTCGTCCTCATCAAGCCGCAACATTGCATCTTTCGAGGCCAGATAGGACTGCACCGCAATGGCGTCTTGGTTGGTGGCAAATTGTGTGCCTGATAGCAAACCACCCATCGCGCCACCGCCAGAGCTTTCCGCTTTGAGGATCAAAAATTCGGACTTGGTCGCGTACATGGGCGTGGCAATAAAATAGTAATACCAACCAACGATAAGCGTCGGCAAAAAGACAAAGAACGCAAGGCGCGTGAACAGCAATGCCAGCTTGCGGCGTCGGCGCTTCGCAATATCGCGCTGGATTTGCGTGATCTCGTCTGCGCGCCTCTCGGCAGGGCTCGGACCTGTTGGATGCGCAGGCATATTCGCGCCCGCTGCCATTGTTTGAGGCAGATTAATGGGCTCAAGCGTCGGATCTTGAGGAAGCAAAGGCTGAGTAGCAGAACTACCGCCTTTGCCGGCGGTGTCACCTTCGCTCGGGACAACCAATTCAAGCATATTGGTACGTTGGAACGGGTCGATCCCGCGTGTGCGCAACTGGCGCACAGCATCGTAATCGGATGTGGGCGCAAGCCCATATTTTTGCGCTGCACGTCGCGCCATGCGAAGCTGTCGGCCTGTGAGCCCTTCACGCTTGATCGCGTCAATATCTTGCTCGGACGCTGCTTCCGCTGCGGAGGATACCAGCCCTGCACGCGCCTGCGCTTGGTTTTGAACTTGCGCTTGTGCCTGTGCTTGAGTCGCGCCAACGGGCACCTCTTTTTTCACAGGTTGGATACGGCCCATTGCTTGGGTTTGCGGCTGTTGCGTTTGTTGGGGCTGCGCTCGCTGGGGCTGAGGTTGCGCCTGTTGCTGAGGGGCTGCTGGCCTCTGAGTTTGCGGTTGTGCCTGCGCCTGCGCGGGTGCAACGCGCGCAGGATTAGGCGCGGCGGCGGGGGCCGCAGGCGGTGCAGATTGTTGTCCATCTGCAAGTGAGCCAGTCCGCTTGATGCGGAACTTTTTAGCCTTGGGTTTCGTAGTCATAGAGCTGTTTCGCTTCTTCCAAGGTGTCAAACATCTTCAATTTCCCGCCAACGAGGACGGCTGCTGAGGCTGCAAATTTCTCTAGCGTCTCAGCTTGGTGCGAGACGATAATAATGGTCGTAGTGCGCAAGCGTTCGCGCAGGATTTCACCGGCTTTGCGGTTAAATTCGACATCGGTACTGTTGGGCATGCCTTCGTCGATGAGATACATGTCAAAATCGAGCGCAAGAAGCAGCGCGAAGGTAAAGCGCGCGCGCATACCTGATGAATAGGTTCCGAGCGGTTGGTCAAAGTATTCACCAAGCCCGCAAAGCCAACGGCAAAACGCTTCGACATAGTCCGGATCAAGCCCATAGAGCCGCGCGATATAACGCGAATTTTCCATCGCTGTGTGGCGTGTGACAACGCCACCCATAAAACCCAGCGGAAACGAGATCTTGCAGGACTTGCGAATTTCGCCCTCGTCAGGCTTCTCTAGCCCCGCCATCATGTTCACGAGCGTTGTTTTACCCGTGCCATTCGGCGCAAGAATGCCCACAGAGCGGCCAAGCTCTATGCGAAACGACACACGATCAAGGATAACCTTGCGCTGCGTTCCCGTCCAAAAGGACTTGCTGACGTTCTCGAACTCTAACATTTACCTATCCGGCCTGCTGTACCGCGTTTCTTTTATATAGGATGTCTTAAGCAATCTTTATGTGCCGATTTTGTCCACAGTATGTCACATCACGCATAATTGTTTCAATGCCTGCAGATAATCGCAGGGAATATGAATGGGAATATCGGCTCTTTTGATGCATTCTGCGTTGCTATGACATCATCTTTCCAACATCTCTTAACAGATATTCATGCGTGCGCGCTTTGCAAGGAGCGGTTTGCGCTTACCGCAACGCAACATCGCCCGCGCCCTGTTCTGTGGGTTTCCCCTGATGTGGCTCCGCGCATTTTGATTGCGGGACAAGCGCCAGGTGCGCGTGTTCATGAAAGTGGGCGGCCTTTCAGCGACCCTTCAGGGGATCGTTTGCGCGATTGGCTGCAAATCGATGAAGCAACATTTTATGATAAAAGCAAACTAGCGATCGCGCCGATGGCATTTTGTTTTCCGGGTTATGACGCTAAGGGTAGCGATCTCCCTCCGCCACCGATTTGCGCCAAAACATGGCGTACGCCTGTGATGAACATGCTGGGCGACGTTCCGCTTACTCTGCTCGTTGGTGGGTATGCGATGAAATGGCATTTGGGCGGCGCGCGCAATGTGACGCAAAGGGTGATGGATTGGCAAAGCCACGCGCCAAAGGTTTTCCCCTTGCCGCATCCCTCTTGGCGCAATACCGGATGGCTGAAGAAAAACCCGTGGTTCGAGGCCGACCTACTTCCTGTCTTGCGCGCACGTGTGTCAGAGGTTTTGAAATGAGTGAACAGACCCCGCTAGATATTGCCCATGCCGGGATGGAAGCTGCTCCCAACGATGATGCTGCGCGTTTGCGCTTTTACGAGCGCCTAGCTGACAGCGAGATGTTCTTGCTTTTGAGCAAGGAAGCGATGGGTGAGCAGATTGAGCCCGAGATCTTTGATCTGGGTGAGGCCAGTTTTGTTTTGGTGTTTGATCGGATCGATCGTCTCTCTCAGTTCGTTGGAAAATCAGCGCCTTATGCTGCGCTCTCAGGCCGTTCGATTGCGCAGATGCTGACAGGGCAGGGCATTGGTCTAGGCGTTAATCTCGAAGTCGCACCGTCGCAAATGTTGATTCCACCAGACGCAGTGAATTGGCTTTGTGACACGCTGGCGCATGCCCCTGATGAAGTCGAAGAACGCCCGGAAGAGCTCTATGCGCCCAAAGGTTTGCCCGAAGAATTGCTTACGGCGCTTGATGCGAAACTGGCCAGTGCTGCGGGTTTCGCGAGTAACGCATATCTTGTCGCGGTGCATTATGAAGGCGGTCGGCAAGGTCATTTGCTTGGTTTTGTCGGAGCTGTTGAAGGGGCGGAACACGCACTTGCGCGCGCTGCGGGCGAAGCTTTGACTTTTTCGGGTATCGAAGCGGGTAGTATTGATGTGGGCTTCTTTTCGCAAAGCGATCCAATGGCGGCCGCTATGGCGAAAGTTGGTCTTCGTTTTGAGTTACCAAAGCTCGAAGAGCGGGCGCAGGTTGTTCGCGCAGCACCCGGATCAGACCCGGACAAGCCGCCCAAATTGCGCTAACGCCTGCTGAGGGGTGGCGCGATTTTTCTAGTAAAATCGCATCCCCGCTCAATATCCGACCGAGCGATCCACAAGATGCAACAGCGGCTCACCTATTTCGCTGCGCCTAATGTTTTCCGCAACGCATTGGCTCGCGGTCCAAGTGCGCGTTTCAGATGCGATGTGAGGTGTGACTGTCACATTCGGATGCGCCCAATAGGGATGATCTTGCGGCAACGGTTCTATTCGAAATACATCCAGCGTCGCGTGTCCGATTTGGCCGCTGTTCAACGCTGACAGTAAGGCGTCATCGTCAATCAAAGGACCACGGCCAGGATTAATGATCACGGCACCTTTAGCGAGCCATTGAAGGCTGGTGGCGTTCACAACATTCGTGGTTGCGCGCGTGTCTGGGAGCAAAAGCACCACTATTTCCGCGTCGCTCAACGCGTTTTTCAGACCCGCATCGCCGTGGTGACAAGTGACGCCGTCTATATCTTTTGCATTCCGGCTCCAACCTGACACATCAAATCCAAGCCCCGCCAAAGTCTGCGCGCAGGCGCTTCCAAGCGCGCCAAGACCAAGGATACAAACGCGGCGCTGCTCGGCCAAAGGCGGCGCTTTTGCCTCCCAAAGGCGATCCGGATTGAAAATATGCGTATCCATGCCAAGGTGATGGCGCAAAACATGGCCCGTCACCCATTCGATCATGCCTTGGGTCAAACCATGATCGACCATGCGTGCCAGCGGCACTTTAAGCGTTTTGTTCGGTGCCACCGTTTCAACGCCTGCCCAAAGGTTGAGAACCGCCTTCAATTTCGGAAAGATCGAAAAATCCTGCACTGAAGAATTTGGAGCGTAGACGATGTATTCTACATCCTGCGCCGCAATATCCGTACCAATGGTCGCCTCAACGCCAGCCTCCCTTAAGGCACGCGTAAGGGGGGCTTCATACTGGTCCCAGCGCTCTTCTTTCGCTGCGAATAAAACCTGCACAACCATCAGCGCGGCCGATGCACGTGTGCACTTTGCACAAGGCCAAATCCGATGAGAAGAATAAGCATGGCCGAGCCTCCGTAACTGACCAATGGCAGGGGTACGCCAACGACGGGTGCTAGGCCCATAACCATCGACATATTCACCGCAAAAAAGAGGAAGAAGGTCGCCGCAACGCCAAGTGTTACCAGTGATGCAAAGCGGTTCTTGTTGTTAATTGCGGACACCACACAGAACAAAATGATGAGCAGATACAACAGCAAAAGCGAAAAGGCTCCGATGAAGCCGAACTCTTCCGCGAGGGTCGTAAAGATAAAGTCCGTGTGCTTTTCCGGCAAGAAGTTCAAACGCGATTGCGTCCCTTGCATAAAGCCACGCCCCGTCCAGCCGCCAGAGCCAAGGGCGATCTTACTCTGGGTAATATGATACCCTGCACCCAAGGGGTCGCTCGCGGGGTTGAGGAATGTATCAATTCGTCGGAATTGATAGTCCTTAAGCATCTGCCATTCGGTCTCGCGACTTTGGAAAACGGCTGCTATCAGGCCAATACCACTTGCAATTACGGCAGCGAAATACGCCCAATGCACCCCCGCCATAAACATCAGTAGACCCCCGCCCGATATCAACAAAAGCGCAGTTCCAAGGTCAGGTTGGCGCAGCACCAACATCGTGGGCAGCAATATCATGATCACAGGGATCGCCACCCATTGCGGCTTGGAAGTGCGCGCCAGTGGTAGCCAATCGTAGTAGGCCGCGAGCAGCATCACCAAAGCGATTTTCATCAACTCAGAGGGTTGCAGCCGCATGAAACCAAGATTGATCCAACGCTGCGCACCCATGCCGACGGTGCCGAAAAACTCTACGTAAAGCAACAAGATGATGGACACACCGTAGGCGACGCCAGCCACGTTACGCCAGAACCAGATCGGCACCATCGCGACGATGATCATCAAAGTGAAACCTAGCAAAAAGCGCTTGATCTGCGGCTCTGCCCAAGGCGAGAAGGATCCGCCAGCCACAGAATAAAGCATCAAAAAACCGACGCCTGCGACTGTGGTTAGAAGCACGATCAAAGCCCAGTTTAAGTGCCAGAACTTGCCGATCCCTGTGGGGACCGATTTGACCGTATACTCAAGATAACTCATGCGCGATCGTTTCCGCGATCACCAACTTGCGCGCTGAGTTCGCGCAAGCGTTTTTGCTGAGTCCGAATGCGGCCGCGATCTTTGTTGGGGTAAGCCGTGAGCGGTGGATCTTCACCGTAGAGCGCTTGCAACGTCATATCGCGCGCAATCGGTGCCGCGGCGGCAGAGCCACCACCGCCATGCTCAACGACAACGGACACAGCAATTTCGGGGTTTTCGTAGGGCGCGAAATTCACAAAAAGCGCATGATCACGACGGTTCCATTCAACTTCGCTGTCTTTCAAGACTCGCCCAAACCGTCGGCGCTCACTCTCAAAGTTGCGCACTTGCGATGTGCCTGTCTTACCCGCCATACGAAATTCGTCGGCGATAATGCGGCTGCGATAGGCCGTGCCACGGCGACTGTTTGAAACTTCAAACATCGCTTTGCGGATCTTGCGCAGGTTGTTTTCGTTGATGCCAAGTCTTTCGCCACCAAGACTAGGCTCAGCAATACCATCTATCGTGTTAACCAAACGTGGCGCGACGCTGCGCCCAGTGGCTAGTCGTGCAGCCATAACAGCCAGTTGCAGCGGGGACGCCAGAACAAAACCCTGTCCGATGGATGCGTTGACGGTATCGCCAATCACCCATTCTTTGCCACGGTTTTGCAATTTCCAATCTTTGGTCGGGGCCAAGCCTTGGACCACCGCCGACATCGGAACGTCGTGACGAATGCCTAGGCCGAGCTTTTTGGCCATAGCAGAAATCTTCTCGATCCCAACCTTGAGCGCAAGGTCGTAATAATAAACGTCACAGCTCTCGCGCAGAGATAACTCAAGGTTCATATGACCGTGGCCAGAGCGTTTCCAGCAGTGGAACTTGCGATCACTGACTTCTAAATGACCGGGACAATGCACTGTGTCTTCAGCAGTGATGATCCCTTCTGCAAGGGCGGCAAGCGCTGTTACCATCTTGAAAGTAGAGCCAGGCGGATATGCATCCTGAACCGTTTTCGACGCCAAGGGTCTGCGATCATTGTCACGCAAGAAAGAATAGTCAGCTACGGAAATACCGCGCACGAATTTGTTGGGATCATAGGTTGGAGAGGACGCAATCGCGAGCAAATCGCCACGCTTGAGGTCCATCACAACCACTGACGCACTTTCCTCGCCCAGGCGTGCTTGCACATAGCTTTGCAGCTTGGAGTCGATGGTCAACTGCACGTTCGCGCCTGATTGCCCTTCGCGGCGATCAAGTTCGCGCATGACGCGCCCGATGGAGTTTACTTCGACCCGTTTCGCACCTGCTTTGCCGCGAAGCTTGTCTTCATATTTGGCCTCAACGCCGACTTTGCCGATCTGAAAGCGTGGGATGCGCAAGAGTTGGTCAGGGTCTTCAATACGCTCTAAATCGCGTTGGCTCACGGGACCAACATAGCCGGCAACATGGGCGAATGGCGCGCCTAACGGATAGCGACGCGATAGGCCGACCTCTGGCGTCACACCTGGTAGCGCCGGAGCGTTGGCCGCGACGCGCGACAGCTCTTCCCAACTAATCCGATCCGCGATGGTGACAGGTAGGAAAGGGGCAGAGCGTTTCATTTCGGTTAAAGCGCGGTTCAACTCGTCGTCGTCTAACTCAACGAGCGTCGAGAGCCGCGCGATCACCGTGTTCACATCCCCCGCGTCTTCGCGCACCATTGTGATGCGATAGCTCGGCTCGTTTTCTGCCAAAATAATGCCGTTGCGGTCAAAAAGTTGACCACGCGCAGGAGGAATGAGGCGGATGTTGATGCGATTTTCGTCTGCAAGCAGGCGAAACTCATCCGCTTGGTCCACCTGCATGTAGCGCATGCGCGCTCCAAGCAACCCGACAAAACCCACCTGAGCGGCAGCCACGACCAAGCCGCGCCGCGTAATTTTTGCAGCACTCTCAGTGGTTTCCGTAGCAGAGCGTCTCATAAACGTTGTCCCAATGAATCGACTTCACCCGGCGAGGGTCTGCGCACACTAAACACGAAATGCGACAGCATCACCACGACTGGGTATAAAGCTATGGTCATCATCAGCTCTTGCAAGACCAAGCTGAGTGCGGGAGCAGGAATAAAGAATATCGCGAGCAATAATCGCTGCGCGAGCACGACGCCGATCATCACGCCTGCAACGCTCATCCATTCCACGAGATATGGCATGTCGCGATTTGCAACTGCCCGCGCGCGCAGTGTTTCGGCACCGACGACGATAAGACCAGCAGTTAATCCCGGCGGTCGTTGGAACAGCAAATCGGCCAGCAAAATGATGCCCCCGACGCAAAGTGCTGGCACATATTCTGGCCGCCGCATCGCCCAAGCGAATGTGAGTGCCATCATTAAATCTGGCGCAACCCATCTGTTTGGGCTGGTCGCTAAAGGAAGCAAATGCAGAAAGATGATGAAAAACGACAGCCCGAGATAGAGGCTACGCATGACCCAAACGCGGGCGGGACGATGTTCAGCCATCGCTTGCCTCGCTGGTTTGCTCGGGCTCGATGGGTGTTTCGGGATTTGAGGGCGCTTCTTCGGGACGGATCAGTTTGCCCGTATCCTCAATGCGCTCAGCGCCGTAGTTGCGCAGAACCCGCAAAAATTCGAGCCGCTCATAATCTGCTGACAAACGTACACGTAAGCGTCCGCCCGGATCTTTCGCAACTTGGCCAATCACGAGACCTGCGGGAAAAACACCACCATCCCCTGATGATACAACCCGATCACCCGGGCGTACGAGATCAGGGTTTTCGAGGAAATCAATCGGGGGCGAACGCGTGTTGTCGCCGACAACCAGCGCATTTTGCCCAGACGGTTGAATGACTGCCGGAATGCGGCTGGTCGTATCGGTCAGAAGAATAACGCGCGATGCATTCTCACCAACACCCGAGATACGCCCCACGAGACCTAATCCATCCATCGTAGCCCAACCATCAAGCAAGCCATCGCGGCGACCTACGTTCAATAGGACCGACTGTCGAAAAGGCGACCCACTATCGGCCATCACGACACCTGTGACATGGGTGAGACGCGGATCAAGGCGCACAGAATTGAGATCAAGCAAACGCGCGTTTTCTTGCTCGAGTTGCAAGGCGGCTTCTTTCCAGCTTTTCATTTGCTGAAGCTCGCGGCGCAGCTCTTGGTTTTGTTGATAAATCCGTTGATAGCTTTGAAAATCTCGAACGAGATTGATGGTGCCAGTCACAGGAACCATGGCCCAGTCGAAATTCGGGACAACGCGGTCAATCACAGCAAGACGGAAGCGTTCAACGCGCGGGCTGTCGATGCGCCAGACCAAGAAGATCGCGAAAAGGCACAAAAGCACTAAGCCCAAAAGCAAGCGCTTGAGGGGGGCTGTGAAATCTTCGCTTTGTGCGCGGTCTTTGGCCAAGGCAGTCTCCGCTAAGAGAGGCTAGATGCTCTCGGATGCTACGATGCCGAAATTAGCTATCGTAATCAATCGCGTGGCGTAATTGTTTTTCGTATTCCAACGCTTTACCAGTGCCAAGCGCCACACAGTTAAGGCTTTCGTCAGCAATAGAGACGGCAAGTCCGGTTTGCTCACGCAGCGCCAGATCGAGATCGCCGAGCAATGCGCCACCACCTGTTAGCATCACACCGCGATCCACGATGTCAGCCGCCAAGTCTGGTGGTGTTGCTTCAAGCGCTGTCATCACCGCTTCGCAAATCTGTTGAACAGGCTCTGCGAGCGCTTCTGCTATTTGAGCTTGGGAAATTTCGGTTTCCTTAGGGACACCGTTCAACAAATCGCGACCGCGAATTTGCATCGACGCACCACGACCATCATCAGGCATACGTGCTGTGCCGATAGATGTTTTGATGCGTTCTGCGGTGGACTCACCGACAAGCAAGTTTTGCTGGCGGCGCAAATAGCTGATGATCGCTTCGTCCATGCGGTCACCGCCAACACGCACGGAGCGTGCATAAACAATATCGCCAAGTGACAGAACTGCGACTTCCGTCGTCCCGCCACCAATGTCGACCACCATGTTACCTGTCGGGTCAGTGATTGGCATGCCTGCACCGATTGCAGCGGCGATAGGCTCTGCGATCAGACCAGCGCGGCGTGCACCGGCGGAGAGGACAGACTGGCGAATAGCGCGTTTTTCAACGGGTGTTGCACCGTGCGGAACACATACGATGATTTTTGGCTTTGAGAACGTCGAGCGTTTGTGCACCTTGCGAATGAAATGTTTGATCATTTCTTCAGCGGTGTCAAAGTCAGCAATCACACCTTCCCGCATAGGACGAATAGCTTCGATGGAACCGGGTGTACGTCCTAGCATCAACTTGGCATCTTCGCCCACAGCGAGCACTTTTTTCACGCCATCTTTGATGTGATACGCGACCACGGACGGCTCAGATAGAACGACGCCTTTGCCTTTG
>Ga0206127_1005013_pt1 | contig 11355 bp, 17 predicted proteins | sample Helgoland_Spring_6_FD_148646 | JGI IMG/M metagenome (GOLD analysis project Ga0206127, IMG submission 148646) | Pelagic subsurface seawater microbial communities from Kabeltonne, Helgoland, North Sea - Helgoland_Spring_Bloom_20160419_1 | ecosystem: Environmental > Aquatic > Marine > Epipelagic ...
TATGACAATCAACTGAGTTGGATTTTGCTGTGACAATCAAAACATTACTGGTTTTATTGCACCCTATCAAGAGTAAAACAAAGAGTATAATTCTAATAATTTTCATTTGATGTTTTATTTTAAAAAGGATCTCCTTTATTTTAAGAGAAAAGGGGTTTTAGCTTGACTTCACCGTCTGTACAAAGTGAGTAAGTTTCATTTATTTCTAATGAATTAATATCAATTGGGCCTTGACCACTAAGTGATATAAACTTCTCCAAGAGCAGATTTCTTTCTTGGGTATTATTTGTAATGAATTCCAATTCATCTAGAAAAGCATTTTTAATAGCCCAACCATTTTTAAACCTTATCTCAATCCAATCTACTTCATAGTTTTTACTAGATAAGTATGTTAGTAATTCAAGCGTATTTTGAAAAGATAAATTCATTTTGTGTTGTGGATAGACCTTTTTAGTCTTCCTATTTCTGGCGCTCTTTTTACGGTAATGTAATATCAGGTTATGAATACTGAGATGTTTAAAATGAATAAGCATTGATATTCTATCAATATTATTGTTAAATTCAATGACAAAGCTCCTATGGGTACCCTCTTGCAATTGATTAGTATTCTCCATGTCTTCTATCCATGGAGAATACCTTAATGCTATAGTTTTAAATAATATATATTCTTGGCTATCTTTCATTCAACGTGATTTTATAACCCGCACATTTATTTATTTTTAAATTACTCATATTTGTTTGTATCTTATACTAGTGAGCCCAAAACATGTTGGGTATTACCTCACCATCCTTGTTTTTCACAGGCTTATCTGTGATTTCAAGTGGTAGTTCATCACCTATTGCTAGGTTCATCTGCGCGGCAGTGTCTGCTGATACAGTAGTAAAGCCAAATTTCAAGTTTTTACCTTTTGCATCTGCCAAATCCTTACAGGGTTCTGATGTTGAAACTATTCCTGTAGTGGATTTTGTCAACTTATAAAAATACACAGTAGTGTTAGAATGATTTTCTATTTTTTTAGGTCTATTTTTTTTTGATAATGGCTCTTTTTCTATTATTTCACAGAAAAAACCTTTTAAAGGCTCATCATTAAAAGCTTTAAAATATTGAGGGGATTTTATAAATAATTTATCATTGAATGTCCTTGGTTTAGTCTTATCAAGATCTCTAAGTTGTTTGTCTTCAAAATACTCAAACCTTTGTTTATAAAAATCCTCAGAAATAGAGTTGATGTCCAACAGGCTTTTTAGTTCACTATACTTTTTATTATATATCTTATTAACTTTGGATGAAATTGCTTTATGATATTCATCCATTAGATCTTTAGTGTTGTCATAACCACTTAGGTTAATGTTAGATAATTTTCCGTCAAGCAAAACAATTAATACTCCACTAATTAATGCTAAAACAAATCTAAACAGGTAATAACCTCTTGAATCAATAAAGCCAAAATCTCCAATTATAAAACCTAAAACCACACCAACAGTTTGTAATATTGTAGCCCCTCCAAAGATGATTACAATGCTCCCTAATAGTTTCTTTAAGCCAATATACTTTTCGTTTCTAACAGACATTACAATAATTTATTGATGTAAATTTACAATTATTTTCTTCTAAAATCCTGGGATATCTTCCTCCTTTAATTTGAATATTACTGGTTTTTATATATTTACTAATTATTGAAAACAGTTATGACCATACATTTATCAAAAATTTTATTTGTACTTTTTTTTGTTCTAGCACTTGGAAAGGGGCCTTTTGCCTATGCATTAGGAATGGTTTTAGGGGCATTTACACCATATTGGATTATTGTACTAATTACTTCAATAGTGAAGAGTAATAGCAAAAAGACTAAGTTTAAATGGGTGTCAAATAATTATTTGTTAATTATTCCTTTAATAATATTTTTATTCGGTTTACTAGGCAACAACTAAACCATAAGCATATCTTCCTCTTTAAGTTCAGCTATTTCAACTCCTCTTAAATAGGTGTATCCACATTTATTATATTTGAAAAAACTCTTATGAAGAAGATACTCTACTTATTTTTAGCACTTGCTTCTTATGGAATATCTGCACAGACAACTGCAGAAGAATATTTAAACAGTGCTGTATCAAAATTTTATTTAGATAACATGGAAGGTGCTATAGTTGACTATACTAAGGCCATAAAAATTGATTCTAATTATGTTGAGGCTTATCGCAAGAGAGGTCTTGCTAAAGAAGAATTAAAAGACTTCTCAGGAGCAATAGTTGACTATACTAAAGCTATTGAAATTGATCCTAATTATGCTCCTGCTTATCGTGACAGAGCTATTGCAAAAGGGAAATTAAAAGATCACTCCAGAGTTGTAGAAGATTGTACTAGAGCAATAGAAATTGACCCTAATTATGCAACTGCTTATTTTAATAGAGGTGTTTCAAAATTTTATTTGGGAGACATAGTTGGTGCTTGTAAAGATGCTAGAAAAGCTCAAGAATTAGGGGATGATGCTTCAATCCTCATAAAGAAGGCATGTAACTAAACCATAGGCATATCTTCTTTTTTTAATTCAGCTATTTCTAATCCTCTTTTGGATAAACTAACATTTCTTATATTTGAGTAAATAAATTATTATGAAGAATATATTTTTTACACTCGCATTACTTATTTCTTTTAGCTCTTTTGGGCAGAAATCTAAAGGTTTTATCGCGTGTGGAATTCAAGTAATAACTCATATGGGTGGGGATATGTCTAAAGCTTCTTATTCAGAAATTGCTGATATTTCTGATTTGCCAGCTCTTGTTGCTTATATTGATAATACCAGCGCCATTAGTATTGTAATTGAGGTGCCTAGCTTGGACATTGATTATATTTTTTCAGATATACCGTTAATTAGAAGCTACAGAGTGCAGGATAACACCTACTACTCATATATTTCAGATACATCCCCTTCTTTTACAGTAAGGTTTAAAAACAAACAGATTGTAGAATTCATTATGGCTTTAAACGATGACAGGTCTTTTTCATTTGTAAATAATTGTTCAAATAATATTATTATAGATTATTACAAAAACAACCCTGAAAAGGCTAAAGGTTTAAAGAAATTATAACTAATTAAGAAATAATCAACCTAAACCATAGGCATATCCTCCTCCTTCAGTTCAGCTATTTCTAAACCTCTTAATTAGGTTAAATTAATACTTATTATATTTGATAAAAAAGTATGGACGGTTTTAATAATTATCCTAGATATGGTGTCGAGGACGCTGGTAGTGAAAAACAAAAAAAGATAACCAAAATAGTTCTTTTTATTGCTGCTTTCGCTTTAATATCGATGATTGTTGGTTCAATCTTTTTAGGGGACTAAACCATAGGCATATCTTCCTCTTTTAGTTCAGCTATTTCTAAGCCTCTTAATTAAAATGGTATTTAATTTTTGTATATTTATGATTATTTAAAATAATCAATTTATGAAAAAAATAATTTGGAATCATTTTATTCAAGGCTTTGTAATTTTCTCTAGTGTTCTAGTTTCTTTATACTTGGGGAATTTGAATAACAACTCAACCGAGACAAACAAAAAAAACAATTACATTATAGATCTGTCTTCATCATTAAAAGAGGATATTTCTCAGCTTCAAAGTTTGATTAATATTTTAAATGAGTCTGAAAACTTAATAGTGGAAATTCAAAACGATTTAGATAATGTAAATTTTAATTTGAATGAAGACAAGATAATTAATAACATACTAAATATTGAAGTAGGTTTTTCTTTTTTTCCTCAAGATGGTGTTTACAATCAAATGATATCAACAGGGTCATTTGAATTAATTACAAATGAAGATTTAAAAAAGAACCTTCTTGAAATGTATAATCATCAAATGGCAAGAAATTACGCAACATCGTTAGAGATTGATAATTTTAATCTCACGTTTAGGGCTATTCCTTATGAACAATTTCGTATTAGATTTGATTATAACTTATTAGATGGAGATTTTTATGGCAAAAGAAAGCTTACTAGTTACAATTTCAATGATGCTTATTATAAATCTGGATCATTTTATGGCCTTCTATCGCAGGCTAAACTATATGCAAATATGTACAGGAGACAGTTGAGTGATATACTAGTTTCATATGAAGAAACTATATTACTTTGTAGACAAGAAGTAATGTAATACTGCAGAGTTATGATAAAAAAACACTTCGTATTAATATCCTTATTTTTTTTTATTTGCTGTACTGATGATAATATTAAATCTTACGAATTAGATGACCAATGGCCAAGTCTGCCAAATGACTTTGTTCTTGGTAATCCCACAGGAATTGGAGTAAGTTCAAGCAATGATTTAGTGGTTTTTCATAGAGGAAGTAGGGTCTGGAAAACACCAATGCCGAAGGAAAAAATCAAAGAAAATACCATATTAATTTTAGATAACAAAACAGGGAAAATTAAAAATGCTTGGGGGTCAGATTTATTCATAATGCCTCACGGACTAGAGGTAGATAATGAAGATAATATTTGGGTTACCGATGTAGCTCTTCACCAGGTCTTTAAATTTAATTATACAGGTGAGCTTTTAATGGTTTTGGGGGTCCCCAATCAATCTGGAGTTGATTCATTTCATTTTAATCTACCTACTGATATTGCTGTAAGCACAAACGGCTCGTTTTATGTTAGCGATGGTTATGGAAATAGTAGAGTAGTCAAGTTCTCAAGACAGGGTGAGTATCTATTTGAGTGGGGTAAATTTGGAACTGATAATGGGGAGTTTAATATACCTCATGGACTTGATTTAGATAAATCAGGAAACGTATATGTAGCAGATAGGGAGAATAATAGGATTCAAAAGTTTGATTCTTTAGGTAGATTTATAAGTCTCTGGCAAAATAAATCTATAGGTCAATTATACTCTGTAAATATAGATAAAAGCGAAAATTATTTATTAGGAATAGATTACGTTATTACCGAAAAATTTATTCCTGTGGGATCTGATATTTTCCGTTTTGATTTAAATCTCAATTTGAAAACTCGTTTTGGTAGAAGTGGTTTTTACAATGGAAAAAGTAAAAGATATCACGACATTCAGGTTGATAATAACGGTAATATTTATACTGCAGATATACTAGACAACTCTCTTCATAAATTTAGGCCTATTGTAAACTAAACCATAGGCATATCCTCCTCTTTTAATTCAGGGAGTTCTAAACCTCTTAAATAGGAGTTAATTACATTTATAGAGGGACAATTATCTGCTAAATATTTTAATTGTATTTTGCAATTAAACGTAAGCTAAAATATTATGAAAAAATTTCTTATTCTTTCAGTTTTCTTTTTTGGATATAGCTGTTCGCCAACTCATTTTATTTCGCTAAAAACTATCAACTTGCCTTTGTATTCTAAAAGTAATAATTCTAAGGAATTAATTCGGTTAAAATATGGCAACCCTTCAAAGATTGAAATTCAAGTAAAACAAGAAATATGGATTTATAATTATAGTAGTTCAAAAAAAAGTAATAGAACTGTCACTTTTGATAAAAACGGCAAAATTATTGAGAATAAGAAACACTACAAGAGGTATCATATGAAAACAGGTTTAAATAGATATGCTTATATTACTTATGGCTTTGCAACTGTTCTGGCTTTAATTGCTGGAGCTTTTCCTGCACTACTTTAAATAGCTATTTAACCATATATTCGTATTAAACCATAGGCATATCCTCCTCCTTCAGTTCAGCTATTTCTAACCTCGCAAGTAGGTTAAACTTACATTGATTATATTTGAATTATGAAAAAAATTCTTTACTTATTAGTCTGTATATCCTTCACTTCCTTCTCTCAAAGTATAAGTGAAATAGGAAAAAGTACTGTTGTTGCAAAAAAGTTATTAATTCAAGACAACGTAGAACGTGTCATATATGATTATACTCAATCGGATGAGATGGGGTTAATAAAAATGCACGCACCATTTGGATGGACAGAACCAATTATTAAAGCACAGTTTGAAATTAGGGGAATTGTATTAAAGGGAATGCTTGGTTTACAATATGACGATAGTGAACAGAAGATAATTAGTGGGGATGGCTTTGTTGTTCCCAAAAATACTCGTGTTAGAATCTTTAATGCAGGTCAAGAAGAATTAATTTTAATAGAGGTTTTAAGGCCTGCTTATAAAAAAGAATTAGTTCAGGAGTTTAAAAATTTTAACTAAACCATAGGCATATCGTCTTCCTTCAATTCTGCTATTTCAAGCCCTCTTAAATAGGTTAAATTAATAATAATTATATTTGAATTATAAATCAATTAGTTATGAAAAAACTATTTATTATACTTTTTGTTTCTCTGATTACAATGTCTTTCTTACCAGTAAGAGAAAATCAAAAGATTAAGGAGGATTTTGTTGAGAATGTTGAATGTAAAATTAGACGTTGTAATGCAATAGCTAAATCTACTGAAAAGAGATGTAAAAGATGTGTGTCAAATTCAGATGATTATCAATGTTATCAACACAAACCAAAAAATTAATTCATATTAAAAAAAACATATTATGCATAAAATATTATTTAGTTTATTTTTTATTTTCTGATTTTGTTTAAATACAAATTCACAGTACACGGGAACTTTTGGTAGATATTACCAGAAAAAGGATTATAAGATGACTGTGCTAACGGGCTATGCTACGGGTCTTTTTTCTAAACCAAAAATATATGTTATCAAAAATGATAGTGATGTTGACCCCTACATTTATATAGAAGATGCATATACTTTTGAATATACATTCAACCTCTCCAAAGAAGACATTGAAGATGGTGAAACTCCTACTGAAAATTTAGAAGTTTTTTTAATATTTAAAAGTGATAAAAAAAATAAAAAATGGAAAGTAACCGCTTCTAGTATGGGTGGTAAAATTGAAAAATATTCAGAGAAGAAGCAAACTAATGAACCTTATAGATATGCATATTCTGTTTATTATATTAAAGAGTTGACTAATGTTGATACTGGTGAAAAATTAGAGAAAGTAGAAATTATAAAAAAAATAGCTAAAACTAAAGAGTTGGTGATTACTATTAAAGATGATCTTTCGGATTCAAATATTTGCCGCTTTCAAGGAAAAAAACACAAGAGGAAGATTGGAAAAGTATTATCTGATAAATATCAAAGCAAAAATGACGAGTTAATGAATTAACCTCCATTTTAAAATACTTTAAAAACCCTTACAAAATGTAGGGGTTTTCTTTTACTGTATAATCTCAATCTGAAACTCTGTTGGCATTTGATTGATATTTACTTACTAAACCATACAAAAACATTCATATAAAATTAAACAAAAATATACAGCTATAATAATATAAATATAAGTGTTCAGAGGGCTTTTAAACTAAATAACTTTAGTAAAATGGGTAAGTGGTTTTTGTGGTAAATACACCTCTTCTAAACGCAATACTAGTAAGGGTTTAGGAATTAGTAAAATGGTTAATCCTTATTAATTATATATAGTTATACTATTACAATTATTATGTAAGTGTTTGATGTAGAATGAATATAGTTGAGGTGTAGTATTTAGTTTGAATACTAATATTCATATAGTTAACTTTGGTTGTTTGTTTATTTTTTTATATATTCAAAAAAAACCATAATTATGAGCAATGCAATACCAACACCAAGGCAAACTTACACTTTAAAATTTACACGAAATGAAATTGAAAACATCATAATATATATCGCGGAAAAACTTCCTACTTATAAGTTATTAGACAATAATAAGACCTTAAATTCAATTCGTATTCAAGTTACAAGAGCTTTTCAACCTCAACATTTAGATATTAGGTTTCAAGAGTCAGAGGGAGACTCTACAACTTTTGAAATTGAAGTTTCAAAATTTACTGGAGGAATGACAAATGATGATAGTAATTTATATGCCAAGAAAAATTTAGATGAGTTTATGACTTTTTTAGTAAAATGTTTGGAAGGATATAAAATAACAGAAGAAGACATAAAAAACTTGAAAAAAGGTCAGACTAAGAATATGATTTTTTATTTAATATTCTTTGTTATAATAATTTGGTTCTTCTTTGGAGGAGGATTAGAAATGTTGATTTAGAATTTAAAAATCAAACTATTATCTCAAATTAAAACTCAATAAGGAACTATTTCATATTAACATTTAAAATCAGAAAAAATGAAAATTAAACAGATTTTATTAATATTTACATTCTCACTTTTATTGATAAACTGTGAAAACAGAACTAAAAGCATTAACAGTTCAACTGAAAGAAAAAAAAGAACAAATGACTGTAATGGTTATGGCGATAAAAGTTTTATAGAGTCTAAAATGAAACAAATGGATAGAGATATAATTGAGTTTACAGAAATAGGTAAAAGAAAATACTATATAAGGTATATTAGCTGGAGAACTGGAAGTGCTGTAAATGGCGACCAGATTCTTGATTACAAGAATTCTCCTTGCAGAGATTAAAGTTAGATTCAAAGCATATTAAAATAAAACAATATAAATACCCTTACAGAAATGTAGGTTTTTTTTCATTTTAAAATACTTTAAAAACTCTTACAGAAATGTAGGGGTTTTCTTTTATTGTATAATCTCAATCTGAAACTCTGTTGGCATTTGATTAGTATCTATTCTCTCGTTTTTAGATAGTATAAAAGGCATTATAGCTTTCAAGTATAATACTTTATCCTTATTACTTAAAGAGGGTATGTCAATGGCTTTAATTAACTCCTCTGCAACCTCTGTTATTTGATTTCTGACCTCTGTTGCTAAACTCATTCCTCTTTTAGATTTCTGACCTCCTAAACTGGCACTTTCTGAATTGAATGGCATATGTTATTGTATGTTATAATAGTATATAGTTAAAACAAAAGAATTTTATAGACAATCACTAAACCATAGGCATATCCTCTTCCTTTAATTCAGCTATCTCTAATCCTCTTAAATAAGTTAAACTTACATTTGTTATATTTGATAAAAAAATTATGCCTTTCAAATTTATGAATACGATTCTCTCGAAAGACAAAGGTTCATTTAATTATTTTAAATATGCTTTAGGAGAGATTTTCCTTGTAGCTATTGGAGTTTTAATAGCTGTTCAAGTAAATAATTGGAATGAAGAAAGACTTTTGAAGATTCAAAAAAAAGAAAAGCTTTTAAATTTATATACAGCGATTAAAAAGGATTCAGAATTTCTTAATGAATTGAGTGCTTCTAATAACTTCCGATACAATTCAATAAATCAATTACTTAAATGGATGAAATTACCTTCAAAGAAATTAGATAATTTCGTGCCAGATTTAAGCTCTAAAGTAATATGGAGTAAGGAAGTTCCCATAAATTATGATGAAGAATTCTATAAGACAACGATTCGATGGATTAATAGGTCAAAAAAAATGATGATACAATCCTATGCAATGGATGAGTTGAAAAGTTCTGGTTTCTATTCAAAAATAAATAATAAAAAACTAAAGACATTGTTAAATGATTACTATAACGATTTGTATTGGGTTTTTGGAAATATAGAACACCGAAAAAATGTAAATGAATTTAAAGACCATTTGCGAGATAAATATAATTTTGTTTTGGGGGACTTAATGTCTTTAGAAAACCCAATACAATTTATAAAAACAAAAAAAGACTTAATTGTCCGATTGAAACTAATATCAGGAACAGCCAGTTGGAGAAGCCGTAGCGCTAAATTAAGCCAATCAATGGCCGAAAAAGTTTTAGTAGTTCTAAAAGAAGAGATTGATTTGTAAAGCTTTTTCACAAAAATAAAATTTAATGGAATTATTTATAAACATAAATTATAGTCATATTTTCTTCCTTTAATTCAGCTATTTCTAACCTCGCAAGTAGGTTAAACTTACATTGATTATATTTGAATTATGAAAAAAATTCTTTACTTATTAGTCTGTATATCCTTCACTTCCTTCTCTCAAAGTATAAGTGAAATAGGAAAAAGTACTGTTGTTGCAAAAAAGTTATTAATTCAAGACAACGTAGAACGTGTCATATATGATTATACTCAATCGGATGAGATGGGGTTAATAAAAATGCACGCACCATTTGGATGGACAGAACCAATTATTAAAGCACAGTTTGAAATTAGGGGAATTGTATTAAAGGGAATGCTTGGTTTACAATATGACGATAGTGAACAGAAGATAATTAGTGGGGATGGCTTTGTTGTTCCCAAAAATACTCGTGTTAGAATCTTTAATGCAGGTCAAGAAGAATTAATTTTAATAGAGGTTTTAAGGCCTGCTTATAAAAAAGAATTAGTGCAGGAGTTTAAAAATTTTAACTAAACCATAGGCATATCTTCTTCTTTCAATTCAGCTATTTCTAAACCTCTTAAATAGGTTAAACTTACATTTATTATATTTGAATAAACTAACTTATTATGAAGAAAAAATATATAATTAGGTACTCATTAGAATTTTTAGTTATTGTATTAGGGGTTTCGGTTTCTTTTTATTTTTCAGAGTTAAGTAAATCCAGAGATTTAGAAATTCTATCTATCAGTATTCAACAAAATCTATTAAATGAAGTTAAAGAAATTGAAGAATATATCCAAGAAAGAGAAATAGCTTTTTTTTCTGATACTGAAACTATAACAGCGCTTCAAAATAAAAATTATAATTCAGATAGTTTGAAATTACTAAAAAGGGTTACTGTTTCTTTATTTAATTATAGAGGATTTACACCGCCAAACTCTGTTTATAATTCTTTAGTTGGTGATGGTAATTTAGGGCTTATAAAATCTACTGAATTAAAAGAGGAATTGAGCAAAATACATAATCAACATCTTTATCATATACAATCTAATATTGATGATGAAAATATAGCTAAAAAAAAGATTGTAGATTATTTTCAACTTAATTACCCTAAGTATTTTTTAGAAGGACAGTTTAGCGAACAAAGTGAAAATTATATTTTTGAGTTAAAAAAAATAATTGATACAGAATTAACTCTTCAATCCATTATACACGAAAAAAAAGTTTCAATGATATTAAAAAATAATGGATTAAAAAGATACAAGACAGCTTTAATTAAGATTAAGAAGCTCTTGTCAGAAAATTTATTGGTAACTAAACCATAGGCATATCCTCTTCCTTTAATTCAGCTATTTCTAAACCTTGAAAGTAGGGTTATTAAATTTAATATATTTGTTAAACAAAACTAAATTATGAAAAAATTATTATTACCATTATTATTTGCTTTTCTCATTATGAGTTGTGAAAATGATTCAGAAAGTTTGCCAGTACCAGATTATTCAATTGAAGGTAAATGGCTTATCGAAGGAATGATACCAGAGGGAAATACAATGTATCTTTATAAAGATGGGTTACGATACACTTA
>Ga0206127_1005016_pt1 | contig 11348 bp, 17 predicted proteins | sample Helgoland_Spring_6_FD_148646 | JGI IMG/M metagenome (GOLD analysis project Ga0206127, IMG submission 148646) | Pelagic subsurface seawater microbial communities from Kabeltonne, Helgoland, North Sea - Helgoland_Spring_Bloom_20160419_1 | ecosystem: Environmental > Aquatic > Marine > Epipelagic ...
ATAGAAATGGAAATTGATGATTTAAAAGAAATGTTAACAGGATTGTATAAAATAAAATTAGAAAGATTATGAATTATTGGCAAGTAGTAGCACAGTTTGAAAGAATAAATGAAAAAGGACGAGTGCAAAAAATCAAAGAATCATATTTGGTAGATGCTCAAACAGGAACAGAAGCAGAAGCTAAAACTTATAAGTTTCTAGAAACACAAGGAGAAACTGATTTTAAAATTATTAGATTATCTGAATCAAACATTATAAAAGTATTTTAAGATGGGTAAGCAACTAGAACTATTTCCTAAAGAAGAATTACCTGTATGGGTTAATAATCATGTTCCATTTGTTTCTGAAGTGGAAACATTTAATAAAGTAATGGGTAAAAAAAATAATTATACCCCAAACATCCCAGAAATAAGTGATTGGAGATTTGTATATAACTTTATTATTGAGGAACTTGAGGAATATAAAGAGGCCTGTGAAAAAGGAGATATAGTAGAGGTCCTTGATGCACTATGTGATATCGCTTATGTTTCTTTAGGAAATGGTACTATGTTGCATGGTCTTAAAGACAAAATATTAGATGCTTATGCTGAGGTACAAGCTAGTAATATGTCAAAAGCATGTAATACTGAAGAAGATGCTATTAATACAGTAGCACTTAGATCTAAAGAACAAAATAAAGAATGTCACTATGAAAAAGTAGGAGACAAATATATTGTGTATAGGTCTTATGATAGAAAGGTAATGAAAAATATTAAATATTTTAGACCTAATTTATCACAATTTTTTACTGAGGAAGAGATTGAAAAATGTTTTCCAAATACTAATCCTATCACTATTATTTAATACTTATTAGTATATAATAAAAAATAATAATAAATGGAGTTGGATTCAAATGTGTACTCAGTAGTAGTCACTGCTATTACTGTATTAGGGGGCACTAGTGCTTGGAGATTTTATGAAAAAAGACAATCTCGTAAAGAAAAAGATCAAGATTTTTTTAAACATGATTATAAGGATAGGATATCTAAACTAGAATCTCTTTTAGCTCAATCCTCAGAGGAAAAAGATGAAATGAGATCTATGATTTTAAAACTAACTTCTCAAGTAGCAAGTCTAAAAGTACAAGTTGAGTTTCTTACTAAAGAAGAAAGAAAATAATACACAAAGGTTTTGGATATTCAATATATTGTGTGTATATTGATGGAAATAAAAGTTATATAAATGTACAAAAAAGCATACGTTGGTAAAAAATTACCCAACAATAGATACAAAATATTTTTGTGGGAAGAAGATAGTGAACTGCAAGCCATTGATTATGAAAATGTTGTTTATCAAGAATGTGATCCTGAGAATGCCTTTGCTGTAGGATTAAACGGAGAACCCCTTAAACCTATAAATGCTGGAAATTGGAAATTTTCTAAAAATCCTAATTATAGCAATCAAAACACCCCCAATCTTCATTTCCATGATATGCCTATTGAACAAAAGTTTTTAGTAGAGCGTTATGGTATTAATGATGTTCCTTCTACTGGCCACAGAGAGTTATTTTTTGATATTGAGTGTGAAATAGGGGGGGCTTTAACTGAGGAGTATATTCAAAGAGCACCTATGCCTATTACCTCTATTGCTTGGTGGGATAAAAAAGCAGATGAGTGGGCTATTATTATTTTAGATAGAAAGAATCAACTTAAAGATATTAAACTTGAAAATAAAAAAGTAATAGCTTGTAGTACAGAAAAGATTTTACTAAAAAAGTTTGTAGAGATTGTAAGAGATATTGATCCTGATATATTAATAGGTTATAATAGTGACTATTTTGATGTCCCTTACCTATATCATAGAATGTGTAATGTAATAGGAAAAGATTGGGCAGATCAGTTATCACCAGTAGGTCAAGTACAATCAAAAGCATACACTAAATATTTCTTTAGAAAAGATCAGTTTGTAAAAATAATAGGTGTTGAATCTTTAGATTATATGCGCTTACATAGAAAATATAGTTGGAAAGATGAACCTAGTTGGAAACTAGATGCTATAGGTGAAAAATATACTGGATTAAATAAAATAGAGTATGATGGTACTCTAGATGATTTATTTGAACAAGATATACATAAGTTTATTGAATATAACTTCCGTGATGTTGAAATATTAAAGTTATTAGATGAAAAACTCCAATATATAGCTTTAACCAAAAACCTAGCACATAAAGGGAAACATAATTATGAGGAAGTTTATATGAATAGTATAACACAAGATGGTGCTATTTCAGCTTATTTATTATCTAAAAGTATTATACCCCCAGCTAAAACGTTTAAACAAGAAAAAAAAGAAGGATATGCTGGTGGTTATTTATTTTGTCCTAAAGCAGGTTTATACAAGTATATGTTTGATGAGGATTTAACTTCACTATATCCCTCTATTATAATGACTATTAACATAGGTAAAGAAACACTTGTAGCTAGGATTATAGATGAGGATGATAGAAACAATAGATTAGGATTAAATGATTTAAAAGAAATGGATCCTGATAAAAAACTATATATTGAAGATTATACATCTAATAAACGTAGTTATCAAAAAGCTAGCAAAATAGTTAATATTATTGAAACCAAAAAACTAGCAATATCAGCTAATGGTTCTATGTTTAGAACTGATAAAGAATCAGTATTATCTACTATACTTCAAAAATGGTTTGAGGAAAGAGTTGTATATAAAAATCGTATGAAAGACGCTTATACAGCAGGCGATAAAGAAAAAGGTGAGTATAATCATCTAATGCAGTATACAATGAAGATTTTACTTAATAGTTTATATGGTGCTACAGCTTTACCTTCATTTAGATATGGTATGAATTTGTCTATCTTAAGTGAAGCTATCACTCTCAGTGGTCATAGAATAATCCAAGAGAGTGCTTTATGTGCCAATAGACATATGAACAAAGTTATTAGAGGAGAGATTGAATTAGGTTTAGATGAAAACATCGAATATGCAGAAGAGCCCAATGATCCTAAAATTGAAAGAAATATTAGTCCTAGACCTTATGGTATATAAATTAGAAATATGAAACATTTAGCAGATACTCCTTGGTGGATTTGTGATACAGAAGATACTAACTATTGTGCTTATATGGATACAGATTCTGTATACATTACAGCTGAACCCTTATTATTATACGAACACCCAGATTTTGAAGATAAGGATGATGAGGAAAAAGATGACATTTTATCAAAAGTAGCTCTTAGATATCAAGGCATTATTACTAAATATTATGATGTTTTAGCTAAGGATTGTTTTAATGTTTCTGAACATAGATTAGATATGAAAACAGAAGCAGTAATTAGGTCTGCTTACTTTAGGGCAACAAGAAGATATGCTCAATGGATTACTAAAAAAGAGGGTATTAAGGTAAATGAACTAGATATTAAAGGTCTAGAGTTTATGAAAGCTAATTTTCCCCCTATATTAGGAGATTTTTTTAATAGTATTTTAAAACAAACTCTAAAAGGTGAAACTGTTGATAATATATTGATTCAAATAAAAGAATTTAAAGCAGAAATATTATCTGATAAAATTCCTATTACTAAACTCGGTAATCCAACTAGAGTAACTAAATTAGAAAAGTACACTGGTAGAAAGGCTAGAGCTGGTGAGATGTTTACCGAAACAGTAAAGGGTGCACCTGCACCTGTAAGAGCAGCATTAAAATATAATGATTTATTAAGGTTTTGGAAATTAGATAAGGAGCATAATTACATTACTATGGCAGATAAATGTAAGTGGGTTTATATGCAAAACAATCCTTATAAAATTGAAGCCTTAGCTTTTGTTGAATACGATATTCCTCCTAAAATAATGGAGTTTATGGAAAAATATGTTGATAGACAAAAAATATTTGACAGTATATTACTAAACAAACTTGAAGGTTTTTTTTCAGATTTAGGGGAAACTCTTAATTTAAACCCTCATAAAGACGCATTTAGTTTTTTTGATGTATAAATAAAAAAATATGATAAATAAAAACTTACTACAAGCCACTATACAGAAATATTTTCTAGCAGGACGCCATAATATGGTAAAATGGAGAGTTAAAGATAATATATTAACTATATTTGCAGGTGAAGCAGGTAGAGCATGTAAGGTTACTTTAAATAACTTTCCATTACAAGATTGTGAGTTAGGTATCTTTGATACTGATAAACTAACTAAACTACTAGCTATTACAAATGGAGATCTAATATTAACCCTACAAGGACAGAAAGAATTACATAATATATTAAACATAGCAGATGCTAACTTTGATTTAACTTATACTTTAGCAGATCCATTAACTATTCGTAAAACTAAATGGGTAAATGATCCCCCTTCATATGAGGTAGAAATAGATTTAGAAAAAGAAGATGTTACTAGAATCATTAAAGCTAAAAGTGCACTATCAGAATCTCCTAATATGTTAATCACTACAAGATTAGATGATGGTAATCCTATATGTGAATTTGTATTTGGTGATATGTCAGGTTATGCTAATAAAATTACATATAAACTACAAGGCAACATTGCAAAGAATGACTTATCAATACCTTTTGATGCTGAAATGATAAAAGATATATTTAATGTAAATAAAGATGCTGAAGTAGCTGCTTTGAAAATATCCGAAAAAGGATTATTGAAGTTAGTATTTAGTAACGAAGACATTGAAAGCACTTATTATATTTTAAGAAACGAATAACCAAAACAATATGGAAATTAAAGAAACTGATAGCCGCCCAGATTCACAATGGGGTGTGATTCAAACAAATAGAATAAAATTAAATGATAATGCTAGTAAAAGATTATTTGTAGTAGATGATTTTTATAATAACCCACTAGAAGTAAGAAATTTTGCCCTACAGCACCATTATTTTGATGATGAAGGGTATTTAGGTATGCGTACTAGAAAACAATGGTTTTTTGATGGAACTAAGGAAAGATTTGAAGCAATCCTAGGCAAGCGTATAACCAAGTGGGAAGACCACGAAATGAACGGTAGATTCCAATCAAATAACGCAGGAACTAAGTTAGTATATCACTGTGACAGTCAATCATATGCCGCTGTTGTTTACTTGAATCCTAACGCACCTTATTATTCGGGAACATCATTTTTTGCTGTAAAAGGATATGATGCTGGTGAATTAGGCAGTGCGAATTCAATTAGACATGGTAGCCACCCAGACTTACTTCTAGCATTTAACCAAAAATCCTTTGTTGATAGAACACCTTATGAATTAGTAGATAATGTGGGTAATATTTTTAATAGGCTTGTTATTTGGGATGCTCAAATGATTCATGCAGCAAGTGAGTATTGTGGGTATGATATTAATACAAGTAGATTATTTCATATATTTTTCTTTGATGCAGAGTAGACTTTAAAATGGTTTTCATATATGTATTACCATAATAAACAAAAGCACAGTCAAGGCGCGCTGAGTTTTATTATAAATTAATTATTAACCGAGTAGCTAAGGCGCTCACAAATTTAAATGATATGAGTACATTACAATTATTAGAGAGACATTTGTCTCCATTCGATATCCTATTTAGGAACCACTTTCATGCTGATAGTACATTTCAACCAGCAGCAAATACTAAACAACCACACCCTCTTAATATATTCTTTGATGACAAAGGACTTCATTTTGAAGTTGCCTGTACTGGGCTAACTAAAAGTGATGTAATCCTTGACATTGAAGGAGATACTTTGAAAATTAGTTATAAAAAACCAGAGGATGATGAATTCCATGAAGGAACTATTCACCAAGGTTTGTCTAAAAAATCTTTTGATTTAAGATATAAAATTGCACCTAAGTTTAATTTATCAAAAACTGATGCAGCTTTAGAAAATGGATTATTAGAGATTTTTATACCTTTAGCTGAAGAAGCTAAACCTAAGTCTATTAAAATTAAATAACATTTTTTTACAATAAGCGCGCCTTCGCTTGGCTTTCACAAATATCTTTCGTATATTTACGGTATAAATAAAAATGTTATAATATGTCAAGAGTAAAATCACATACAGTAGTAGAAGATGAAGCATTAGAACCCTATTTCATCACTAGGGATGATTACAATTATATTGTAAACATTAAAGTACAAACTAATGCTGAACACTTTAGAGCGAAAGGTAAAAGTAAAGAATATGAAAAAGCATTAAAGTTTTTTCCTAATCTTAAATCAGCATTGCAATTTATATCTGAAGAAAAGTTGCATACAAAGAAACACTATACTTCCATAAAGGATTTTATAGCTGAATACAGTAAAATTGAATCGAATCTTATAAATTTTTTATCACAATGAATAAACTTGAAGCACTATTTGACGCAATTATTGTCAAACCAGTAGAAAATGAAGAAACCCTATATGGTAATATTATTGTACCTGATATGGGTAAAGAAAAAAATGAATTTGGTGAAGTTATCGCAATAGGAACTGGAAGGTACACTATTACAGGTGATTATATTCCAATGCAGTTAAAAGTAGGTGATTTAGTTGTTTTACCAACTCAAGGTTTTACCAAACTTCCCTTTGATGGTGAAGAGTATTATGTGGGTCCTGAAAATCAGGTTCTAGCAAAAGTTATTAAAGACTAAAATTAAAATTAAAAATGAATAAACATATAGAATTTGGTACCGTAGCTAGGAAGGAACTAGTAAAAGGTATAGATAAACTTGCAGATGCTGTTGTAGCAACTCTAGGACCAAATGGTAGAAATGTAGTTATTTCTAATAACCAAGGTGTTCCTCAAAGTACTAAAGATGGTGTTACTGTAGCTAAATCAATTGCTCTAAAAGAACCTACACAAGAATTAGGTGTTCAGTTACTTAAACAAGCCGCTATTAATACAGCAAATAAAGCTGGAGATGGTACTACCACTTCTACATTATTAGCTAGAGAAATTATTAAAGCTGGATTGAACAGTTTAGATAATGGAGAAAATGCAGTTAAAATCAAAAGAGAAATTGATGCTGCAGTTACAACTACTATAAATAATCTTAGAGATAAAATATCAGAAGATATTACAGGTGAATCTCAACTAGAACAAATCGCTTCTATTTCAGCAAATAATGATCCTGAGATTGGTAAACTTATTTCTACAGCTATTGATAAAGTAGGTTTAGATGGTGTTGTACATATTGAAGAATCTAAAACTGGAGATACTTATCTTGAAACAGTTGAAGGTATGCAATTTGATAGAGGTTTCAAATCACCCTATTTTGTAACAGATAATAATACAATGTCTTCTATTTTAGATACTCCAGCTATCTTAATCTTAGACCAAAAGCTAACTCAAGTAAAAGAGTTACTACCAATACTAGAGGCTGTATCATCAGAAGGTAAATCATTATTGATTATTGCTGAAGATATTGATAATGAAGCATTAGCTACCCTTATTGTTAATAAAATGAGAGGTACAGTTAATGTATGTGCTGTTAAATCACCTGATTTTGGAGAACGTAGAAAGCTTGTTTTAGAAGATATTGCACTTACAACTGGTGGTCAAGTATTTTCTAAAGATAAAGGTATGAAACTTGATAAATTCAGTTGGGATTGGTTTGGAGAAGCTAGAAAAATCACTGTAACTAAAGACCAAACTACTATTGTAGATGGAAAAGGAACAGTAGAAGTTATTGAAGCTCGTGTTGAGGAACTACAAAAACAAATTGATAATTCAAATACACCATTTGAAATTGAACAATTACAAAACCGACTTGCAAAGTTTGTAGGTGGAGTAGCAATTATTCATGTAGGTGGTCACACTGAAACAGAGATGTTAGAGAAAAAAGATAGAGTTGATGATGCTCTACATGCTACTAAAGCTGCTATTCAAGAAGGCGTTGTTGCTGGTGGGGGTGTTGCTTTATTGTATGCTCGTGAAAGTATTGATAGAGACAATAGAGGTGCTGAGATTGTATACAAAGCTTGTGGAAAAGCATTTGAACAAATATTAGTCAACGCTGGATATGATAAAAGCGAAGCAATATTCATTGGTCAAACCGATTTAGTTAATGCTAAAAAGTTTAATACTTGGACTGGTATTAATATTGAAACTGGAGAGGCTATAAATTTTAAAGAATCAGGTATTATTGACCCTACAAAGGTTACTAGATTAGCTTTAGAAAATGCAGCAAGTATTGCTGGTACTGTATTATTAACTGAGTGTACTATCACAGAAGACAAGAGTGAAGATGCTCAAACACCTGCAGCACCTGCTATGCCAGCTGGAATGGAAGGAATGTATTAAAAAATAATTATAAAGACATGACTAAAGAAGTAAGAATAGAAGAAAAGAATATATTAATAGCAAGAAGGGTACCTCCTGGTGATAATTGGAGATTAGTAGCTAATGAACCAGATGGTCCTACCCATTCTTCACTTACTGATACACTTGAAGCTTATATGGTAAAAACAGGATTTAAAGGACATTATAGATTAGAACCTCTAAAAAGTTCTTTGTATGCTATTCAAACTGATGAGATTGAGGTACAACCTATAGTAGAGAAAAAATACTCACTATATGGAGAATTTGGAGAACAGTAAGATTTTATGTAGATTTACAGTATATGAAAAAACACAGTTTACTAAATGAGAAATACAGACCTGAGGATTTATCTACTTATGTAGGTAATCCTCAGCTCAAAGAGAGTATTTCAAAACAATTATCTCAAAATGATATTCAAAACTACTTATTTTATGGTCCAGCAGGAACAGGTAAAACTACACTTGCTAAGATTATAGTAAATAAATTAGATTGTGACTATCTTTATATCAATGCCTCAGATGAAAGGGGTATTGAAACTATTAGAGATAAAGTATCAGGATTTTCAAGTGTTATGTCTTTTAAACCTATCAAGGTTGTTATTTTAGATGAAGCTGATTTTTTAACAATACAAGCTCAAGCATCATTAAGGAATATAATAGAAACATTTTCACGTACTACTCGTTTTATTTTAACTTGTAATTTTGTAGAACGTATTATAGATCCTTTACAGTCAAGATGTCAAACATTTAAAATAGTACCACCAACTAAAAAAGAAGTAGCAGTACATTTAGCTAGCATATGTGATAAGGAGAGTATAAGTTATGATTTACCTGCCATTGGTAAAGTAGTTAATAAATTCTATCCGGATTTAAGAAAGATGCTCAACACTATCCAAGCAAGTAATATTAATAATCATTTAACAATTGATGATTCATTACTTGTTTCTGCTAGTTATTTGTCTGCTCTTTTAAATGAACTTAAAAAAACAAAACCTAGTATTAAAGAAATTCGACAAATTATTCAAGATTCAAATATTGATGATTTTGAAGAGTTATTTAGGTTTTTATTTGATAATGCAGAAGCTTATCTTCCTGATAGGGAAGGTACAGTAGCAATATTGATAAATGAACATCAATATAAAGCTAATTTTAGAATAGATAAAGAGATTAATATGATCTCACTTTTACAACAAATTATAAACATAAAAATAAAATGAAAGCACCTCAACAACAACCCGAGCTGAATATTGATTTAAAAGCTACTACTGGTATGAAAAATGACGCTGGTGGAAGCATATTTAAATCAGGAGTGATTTTAAGGAAAATAAGTAAATTCGTAGCAGGTACAGATAATGATGCTATTATGCCTATACCAGTATTTTATGATCCTAATACAAATAAAATTTTAGGAGATGGTATTCCTGTTGAACTTAGAGAAGAACTCAAGGACGAATTAGTATGATAAAAAATACTTTCGGTTGGATGCCGCATATTAATACAAAAAAGACACCAATCGATGAGTTTAGTGACGAGGATTGGGATATGTTTAACTCATACGTTATTCACCGAGTATTAAGCATGAATCCCGATTACTTGGAACTAGTAAATGAGGTACAAACAATATTACCTCAAAATAAAAAAGAAATATACTCAATCTATAAAGAGTTTATACCTAAAAATAATAAGTGGAGTAAATACATAAAATCCACTACTAAAACAAAAAGTAAAGAACTCATCAGTTATTTAAAGGGTTATTGGGAATGTTCCAATAAGGAAGCACTAGAATATTATAATCTTTTGGATAAGAGTGAGATTGTTAGTATATTGAATAGTATAGGATTAAATAAAAAGGATATTAAACAACTATTGAAATGAAAGGCGAATTATTTACTATGTTAAGAACATCTGCTGAGGCAGATAAATCAAAAGCAATGCTTACACTAAATCTACTATCAGAACATCCTGCTGGAATAGGTGATCACTCCACTAAGGATTTTTATGAAAATGCTGAGGAAGCTTTAATGATGTTAGTAGATGCAGATGATAGATTGAAAGCGTTAAAAAAATATTTTAATATTAAATCAATATTATGAGTGATATATTAACATCTTACCACAAGAAATCATCTACACCTACAACTAAAAAATCTAATACTGATCCTTCACCTGCAGTACAGGAGTTTGAAACCGAGTATAGAGAGTTAGCTAATGAATTTAAAGCTATTATGGGTGAGATGTATGAATTATTTGCCGCCAAACATATGGATTACGGTTTGAATAATATTTCACTAGGTGGTGATATTCTTAATAGTAAAGAGGATAAAAAATTCTCACTCACTGGTTTAGCTATTAGATTAACTGATAAAATCTCACGTTTAAAGAATTTACTAATTAATGGTAAAAACTTTGTAAAAGGTGAGGGTATGGAAGATACATTTATTGATATAGCCAATTATGGCATCATAGGTCTACTTGTTGGAAGAAACAAGTGGAAAAAATAAAATACTGTGGCTAAAAAAATCCCAAAAATAATTAAGGAGATTTTAAAAAATCCTCCCCAAGAGATTAACTATGCATTTCAAAAGAATATTAGTTACTCTCAAATGAGTATATTTAGGGGATGTCCTCATAGATGGAAACTCCAATATAAAGATAAAATCAAAAGATTTACATCTAGTATTCATACTGTATTTGGTACAGCAATCCACGAAACTATGCAAGCCTATTTGGATGTAATGTATACTGAAACAGGAGCAGCTGCTGATAGATTGGATTTAGAAGATGACTTCCATTACCATTTTACTGAGGAATATAAAAAACAGTATAAAGCAAATAATAATCAACATTTTTCCTCTGCTGAGGAAATGAGAGAATTCTTTAATGATGGTATTGGTATTTTAAATTGGTTTAAAAAGAAAAAAAGTGCATACTTTTCTAAAAGAGGATGGCATTTAGTTGGATGTGAGATACCTATTACAGTAGCTCCTAATAAAATGTATAATAACGTATTATATTTAGGATATCTTGATGTAGTAATGTACCATGAACCAACTAATA
>Ga0206127_1005018_pt1 | contig 11346 bp, 14 predicted proteins | sample Helgoland_Spring_6_FD_148646 | JGI IMG/M metagenome (GOLD analysis project Ga0206127, IMG submission 148646) | Pelagic subsurface seawater microbial communities from Kabeltonne, Helgoland, North Sea - Helgoland_Spring_Bloom_20160419_1 | ecosystem: Environmental > Aquatic > Marine > Epipelagic ...
GAGAGGGTGGGGGCGGCGACGGCGAGGGGGGCGGCGGCGAGGGTGGCGGTGGTGGCGGCGGCGAAGGCGGCCGCGAGCACATTGGGATCTGATCGCAGTAGCCCCACCGCACTGAAGAGTTTGCAGTGTAGCACCAGGGGCCGCCAGAGTCTAGATCTGGGTTGCGACAAAAGTTGTGCTTGCCCAGGCCGGAGTTTGGGTAGTTCGCCCACGTTCGTGAGTGCGAGTGTGGCGATTGACTCGTCCATGCCTGGCACGTGATGCCCGTGCCGGTGGTGGACTCGGCGCCCCGGTAGTCGGTTATTCCAACCAAACAATTGTGCGGCTGAGCAAAGACCTCCACCTCCGCAAGGTTTAGCATCCGGTCAACTCCTGGCAGTTTGATCTGAACGTACCTCGCGCTGTAGTTGCCCCGGCACGGACTGAGCAACGGTTTGGTATAAATGCTCGGCAAACCCGTCTTTGGCGAACAGACCTCATATGCCCCATGGAAGTCAGGTGGCTGCTCCCAGATGGAGACCTGGTACTCCGGAGCCAGTCGATCTTGGCAGCAATCTTGGCGGTTGTGAACGACGACGTAGTGGATCATGTTGACCGCACCAAGGTCTAGGGTCAAGGTGGGGTTCGATTCCTCTTGTGAGGAGCAGAAAGTCTTGAGGTACGTGTGACCAGGTGCAGCAGCCCCAACCGCGTCGTGCTTTGGGGTATACAGGTAGCCATCAACGCACTGGGAAGCTGTGTAGGGAAAGAGTGTCGAGCTCAAGGTCGCGCCGACCACACGGAGCTGCACCCCGCGTATTCCGGCGCCACCAATGAGGAAGCGGTTGGGCGTATCCGCGGCGGTGGCGCCGACAGAAAGCGCGATGGAGTTCTCCTCCGCGGAGTCGAGGATCATCGACTTGACTTCACCAATGTGGAGAGTTGGGTCCAAAGCGAGCAGCTGGGCGGCGACGCCCGAGACATGCGGCGCCGCCATGCTGGTGCCACTCAGGGACTGGTAGGCGGTGTTGCTGGCGCCGACGTACGCCGCCGGGATGTCAGAACCGGGGGCCTGTGGCGGGGGGCTTCGTGCGGCATAAGGCGAGGGGCCGCGGGCACGCGGTCGCGTCGTGCAGGCTGGTGGGCTTCTTCGTTGTGGCGAGAGGACGTGCACATTCAGACACGGGGTTGTGGGAGCGGCGCCGGTGGGTAAAAGGTTGTGCAAAGGGCGGTGGCGAGGACCTGCACGTGGACGCAAGCGCCGTAGTTGGAGGCCCAATAAAGGTTCGGTACAGATGCACCCGCGTCGTCACTCGTCGTGGCGCCAACCATCAGCTGGTTAAAAGTAGTTGTTGAATCGTACCTCCCCTTGCAGTCGTCCACGCCGTCATTGCCCGCGGCGACCACGACCAGCACCTGCGCTTTGTGCAAAGAGTTGCGACTGTGTGTGTAGTGGCCTCCCACGGCTCACATCAGCTGGCTTCACTGTAGCGCTACAGAGCCGCCCTGAGCCACGTATAGGGCTCTCGCCACGAGTCCTCACTGAGCGCTACAGAGCCGCCCTGAGCCACGTAGTAGTATATAGGGCTCTCGCCACGAGTCCCTTCCTGACGTGTGGTGTCTATATAGCGGCGTCAAACAAGCTGCGCGCGTTTGCGTTGAGTAGCGCGGCGTCTTCTGTGAGGAAGCCGCCCGAGATCGAGCGCTGCACGACGCAGCGCGCGTCGGGATGATCCTCGCAGTCTTGCAGCGCCCAATTCAGCCCAGCTGTGAGATCCATGTCGGAAAAACATCGAAACGTGCCGTCACCGCAGATCAAGCGGGCGCAGCCGAAGACCGGCACAATCGTCACTTCCTTCGCGACGCCGTACTTCGCGCCGCCGACGATTGAAGCCACGTGGGTGCCGTGCCCATTGCAATCGGTGCCGCTGGCGGGGAGTGAGCCGTTGACAGCTTGGCACGAGGCGCACTGGGGTCGGTTGGATGCCTGCGAAGACCAAAGGTGGAATAAGAAGGGGTGGCGGGGGAGGCGGTGTGACAATTCAGTGTTGGTGGTCTAGGCAGGGCTTTGACCGTGTATCCGTCGACCACGCGGCCTCCAAAGTCGACGTGCGAGCCCTGCACCCCCGTATCCACTACGTCTGTGGCAGACACACGGGTGGGGCATGGCATCAGAGCCCAGGCACGGTATATCAGAGCCTCTCTGCAGCCGGTGGAGCAAGTTCGAAGGGCGGTCCGTCACACACAGACGCGCACGCCCTTGCCCGTCAGGTCGCCGTCGTCGTAGCGGCCGTCTATCCTGCCGCCTGCCGAGCGTGCGAGCGGCGAAGGCGTAAGACTCGGATGAGACGCACGCAGCTCGCTCATGCGAGGCAGCGGATCCTATAGTAACTAAGGTCGTAGAAACGTTCGCGTTGACTATAGCAACTTGCGAAAGCCGGCGCGCCTTTGGAGTCGATGCGGTCGATGCCCCACGGCACGTCCTCGTGCTGCACGCTCAGCCTGCGGTTCAGGGGCCCCGATTCGTTCAGGTCCGGCGAGCCATGCGCGCCCGGCGAGAAGTCCGCGCGAACGAGGCAGCCGCGCTCAATCGAGAAGACGGCCGGATCTTTGGCCATGAGCAAGATGACCTGTGAAGCGTGTACGCGATGTTGTGCTGGTGTGCATGCGCTGTGCACATGCAGACAGCACAACATCGTACTGCACGCTTCACACACGTGCCGCACCTCCTCACTAGCCTCGATACCAACGGCTAGCCGTGTTTCGGTGAGGTAGTACATGGCAACTACAGCAGTTTTGGAGTCGGGATCGAGCTTGCGGCGGTTGGTTCCGTTTGAGGTGCTGTCCACCTCGTGATCGTACCGGTGCACGAAGCTTTCGAGGTAGCTAAGTTTGTCCTCCCTTGTGTCCAAGCGGCGCCCCTCGGAGTGCGAGGGGTGCTTCGGCTTCAGGTTCACCATGTACTCGTCAGGAACGGGACCTTCGACGCCGCAGTCGTTGACGATGGGGTTCGGGCTCTGGTTGAGCGGAGGAGGCCTCGGGCTCGGGCTCGGCGGCGAGGGCGGCTGAAGCACGCCGGGAGCAGGAGTCGTGAAGGGATCTGCGGCGCCGACGCCGCCGAGCACGCTGAAGACGGCGAGGCACTTGAGCAGCAGGGTGCACTGGGTCTTGAGCCGGTGCGGTGGCTTGATAGTCTGCCCGCGCAAGGGAGAGTGTATAGCGTAACAGACGGAGGAGGGGGGTGGGGGCTGCTGTGTGACCGCCTAACCATCAGGACAGGCGGCCAGGCGCGCACTAGAGCAACTCTTCTTCTGTGCTTGCTAGTGGCGGGTTGCTGTATAGCTACACTACGACTGGTGTGTGCGGCCATCGTGTGTGCGTACATATGTGCGTACCGGCATGCCATCGCCCGGCTTGGCGTGCCGATTCTTCCGCTGGTGCACCCTGGTCTTGGGCGGGTACAGCTTGGGCGGGTACACTTGAAAGCCGAGCATCAGAGGTTGTGGGGCGTTGCCGTCGGGGACGGCGACGGCGGGCGTTCTGTGTCGCGAGAGCCTGCCGACAAGAGTAGGGTGTCAGCTCGGCGATTACGTAAGTGGTGCAGATCAGCGGGTGCGTCGTCGGGCGAGCGGCACCAAGGCGAGGGTTGGGCGTGTGGGAAGAGGGACAGAGGCCGCGGCGGCACGGGGTAGGCGGCGAGCGGCACCAAGGCGAGGGTTGGGTGTGTGTGTTGAGGTGTGCTGCGGCGGTGGCAGCTGCCACGATGGAGGATTGCGCAGCGGGGAGGTCATGCGGAGGCACGGCTGGGGCGCTTCCGGCGCACAAGGCGTGTGGCAGGGCGTGGTGCAGGAGGCCGGGGCTAGGCTACGAGAGGTGAGGCCACCTTGTGCGGGTGTGCTCACCCGTACGACGACTGAGAGGCGGAGCACAGGCTAGTGCGTCACACAAATCAGATCGGGAGTTAGACGAAACAAACTCCGATTAAACAGACCGTGCAACAGCAACAATAGAGTGACTGCAACAGAGAGTATATAACGCGGGCGAGGAACGCCATCAGCTCCTCGTTGTTGGCGCAGATGTCTCTGAGGTCGTCGAGTATCGCAGGCACGAGCTCCACGAGCAAGGAGAGGATGCCGTCGTCGTCGCGCTTCTTCTTCTTCTTCGCGATGGGCGTTCGCTCGCACGGGCCGAGCGACTTGAGCGTGTAGGCACACTCGTTGTGGAGCACATGCGACATGCACGGCGCGTTGAAGATGAGGAGGTGGCCGCTCAGCTGGTGGATCGAGGCGCGGATGATCGTCGCAGCGCCCTTGTTCTTGCCCGAGTTCGACGCCGTGAAGTCCGACATCAAGAAGTGAACACTCGTGATCTCGATGTAAGCGTTCTTCGGCGCGGGGTCTTCGGGGCAGCCATCTGGATAGAAGAACTCGAGGATCATGGTGAACACTCCACGGGCGACGTTCATGCCCGACTTTTTCTTGCCGCCGTCCTCCATGTCGGGTAGCAGAGCCTTCGCACCCAGCACCTGGCGTTGCAGGTAGTAAGTAAGAGTAAGTGGCAGGAGTCTAGAAGGAAGAGGAGTAGAGTAGTAGAAAGTATAGTAGGAGTACAGCTATCTTTATCTCTACACTTACTTCTACTTACCTCGCGTAGCCGACTGCCGTCGCCGCGCTCTCGGCTTGCCACCATCGCCGCTGCAACCCACGCCTTCTTTCGTTTCGTTTCCCACTGCACAATCTTGGGCGAGTGGCCGATCGCCTCGCGCGCGCACGTGCGCTGGATGAGATGGTTCTGCTGGTCGTGCATGGTCGCCGCGCTGCGAGAGGTCATCTTCGACATGTTCTTCTCGCAGCGTGGCCATGTTGGCGACGCCACTCTGCCGCGGCACGGAGTCGAAGTCACGCGCAGCCTTGAGTTGCTTGAGATAGAGGGCGCGCATGGCGCCTGCCTCGTGCGGAATATATCGGGCTGCAGCGCGAACTCAACCATCAAGATGTCGTAAATGGAAGTGTCCGGATCCACCAGCACGCCGCGAACGTGCGCTTCCGTCTCCGCTCGCTCCTTCTCCGCCGCCGCCTGGGCCTCTAGGCGTGCTCGGTGCAGCTCCTTGCGGTCCTCGTCACTGACGCGCGTCGTGCGGGGCGCCGCGTCGGCAGCGGGGAGCGGTCCTGCACTGAAGGGCCTCAGCCCCTGCGCAAGCTGCATCGTTGGCTGTGCGAACGGCGGCGCTGGCGGCGCTGCTGGCGCGGGCGGCGGCCTCTCGGGTGAGGGGGGGCGGTGGGCGCCCTCCTCGTCGCTGCTATCGCCCGCAGGACCATCGGCTCCACCACTCGCGGGTGGAAGGTGCGTGGCGGGCCGGGGCGGCGCAGCCTGCCCGCTTGGCCCAGCGCTACTGGTACTCATCGGAGAGTCCACTGTGGACTTGCTCTCGTCCGAACGCAGGCGAGAGAGCGCTGCAGGTACAGGCGGATGAGCCACATCCGTGCCTCCACCCACGGCCGTGCCTCCACGTTTGCCTCGTGCCTTCGGAGCCTGCTGCGTGGATTTCTGCAGCGCCTGGCCGAGGAATTCGCCAATAGACGGCGCCCCCGCTCTCCTTGCCGGTGCGGTAGAGCGGCCGAGTGAGCCCGGAGCGCGGCTGTGTGGCGCCGGCCGGCCCTGCTGCCTCGCCGACTTGTCGATCGACTTCCGGATCGGCGTGACGCTGGAAGAAACGCTGCCGGCGTCGCTCGCGGTGGCTGAGCATCGGGCCAGCCTGCTCCTCGCCTCAGGGCGAACGCTGGGCGGCGCAGACGAGGCCGCCCGCCGCGCCGCATCGACACGGCCTTGCACACGCACCTGCACAGCAGCGTGGTGGCTACTCACACGTGGCATCAGTGGCCGTGCGTGTGTGATGAGTGGCCGCGGGCAGCGCAGTGCTATCACAACGTGCCTGGAAGTCTGCCACCGTCTCCACTATCGTCCCGTCCTGGACGATCATGCTGATTGTTGTGCGCCCGCCGCCTGGTCCGGCGGGCACGTTGCAGACACGACCATGTCGAATCGGATACGGTTTGTCGTCCACCACGATGCTAACGTCCATCTGGCACCACGGGACCGGCTAGAGGCCTTGGAGGTGGCGCCGTTAGCCGACGAGGCTCGGTTGCGCGTTTGCGCTCTCGGCTGCGCCGTTCGGCCCCGCTGTCGACCTGGTGGTTACGCAGGGGGGGTGAATACTGCGAAAATGAGCTTGAATACCTCGAGATTGACCGCAAATCTCGAGGTATTCACAATAAAAACGGAGGTATTCACGAACCCTGCACAATTTCACTGCTTTCCGTCGAGGTTTGACCATAGCACATGCACATGCACATGCACATGTGCATGCACATGTGCATGTGCATGTGACATGTGGGGTGCGCCCACACATGTTCACACACACGAGGACCCAACCATGGGCCCGCCTATAAGCGGTCCCATGGGGTTCGCTCACACACACCCACGGCTTCCCGGGTCCTTATGCGCACGACCATTAGGTGTGCGCGGGTCCGGCGATGCCGTCCTTCTTGTCTTCTCGCGTAAAGTGCTGTGGTGACTCCCCTCAGGCGCTAGACAGCGAGGGACAGAACTCGGACCACGAAAGCAGCTCATCACGGACTGTAGCTCCGTCAGGCTGTAAAGAGTGCTCGCGAGACGCGTAGAGCATCGCGTGTGACCAAAATGGCGGGGCGCGTGGCGGAGTCAGCATGTCTGCGACAAGTTGTGCAACGGCGCCGGAGCTTGTGGCGTCGAGGGCAGAGTCGACGAATTCAAAGTGTTTGCGAACGGCTAGGAGGGCAAGTTGTTTTGCGTGAATCTCGTGCTGCGGGCGGCTGAGGAGAAACTCCATGACACGGTGCGGCTCGTTGAGCGCTAGTTGCCAGTGGATCTCGTACGAAAAGGCAGGGTAGCACAACCGCTGGTAGAACGGCCAAACGGGCATGTCGGAGATGAGAACTGGGATGCACCCACCGAGAACCGCCTCTGTCAGCTTGCCCGTAATCTGGGAGTCACCGCGCGTTACGAGGCAGAAAAGCGACTTGCGGGTGAGTTCCAGGTATGCTTTTGTAGGCAGCCTCTCCGAGTATTGAATAGGCACGTGGCGTTGCGAGAGCCGAATGCATTGCTTACAGGAGTAGGCGCATTTGCGACACTTGGGTAATGCATCTGGCTCTTCATCTGATGGCAAAAAAGGAGCCACGGTATGGTGCAAGTTCAGGCCAACAACGGTGGCGTTTGGATGGGAGCGCAGGACGTCCCACAGCGCAAATCTGAGGATGCTGAAGGGAGGCTCTATGTATGGTTTGTTGATGCGGCCCACAAACGAGACAAAAAGCTGTTCGTCGCGCGCAAGACGGCGAGAATCATCGGCATTATACCTTGTAGGGTGGTGCAGTTGATCTTCGGGGTGGACCGGAGGCATGATGAGATCAAAACCATGGCGGTAGTGACTGACAGAGCACAACAGGTGTGAGCCCAAGGCAAGTCAGCCAAGATCTGCACATATCGTTCGGGGTCATGAGGTTCGATCACCATTTTTACCAGTTGCCAAGGAATGTGTCCAGTACCATCCACCGCGCTTTGTCAAGCCAGCCCCTCGCGTGCATGCAGGACTTCAAAGGCGGCGCGATGATGAAGTCGCTGCTCGAGCGGTGCCAGCGTTGCAGGAGGTACGTATTGTTCCCGAAGAACCCGTGCGCACCTCCACCGTGGAGTCTTTCTCCCCAACGCCGGAGTGGATTGCCATAAGACAACGGGTTCTTGCGCGTGGCGTCGAGCATCCACTATAGTCAGGTTTATAGGGTTAGTACTAGGGTTAGTACTAGGGTTCGGTAGGGGCTAGGGCAATGACTGTACTCGTATATACTATACGAGAAGTACTCGAGTAGGGCCACGGCACGTAGGGCTAGGGTGAGCTGGGGTAAGCTGCGGTGCGAGCTAGTTCTACTACTTCTTAGGGCTAGGAGGAGCTAGCTATAGGGTGAAGTTGTACGCACGTAGTGAGCCACAAAGATGGCGTCCGCCTCTTTCGGGTCGGAAGTCACGAAACTCCCGCCGCGCCGCAGCGCCATGTGCAGCCAGTGCGCCACCTGGGAACGGTCGCCTAGAAACCTGGGCACGTCCCTCTCCCACACACGCCCGGCCCAAAACGTGTGCTCATATGTGGCACACAGAGGCTCGCGGTTGGCAGCCCGTACGCGTACAGTAAAGGCAGGCCTTGTGGGAGCAACTTACGTGTCAACACAGTGCGCCACGTGCTGGTAGTGGTATCTATCGGACCAGAGCTGCTCGGGGTCTGTCATGGCGTCTAAATTAAACTCGCCACCAGGATCGTAAACGAAGATCTTCTTTCCCAAGACACTCGCAAGAGGAGGCCCGAGGCGCTTCGTACACGCATCTCCTAGCTCCTGTTTCAGTTCAGGGTCGGACTGCATCCACCTGCTTTCACTCAGTGGCCGGCACGATGGCCGGAAACTTACAGCCAGCTGCAAGGCGCCCACGATCAAGAACAGAGCGAGGTGCATCACTCTCGATGAGGAGGTGTGTCACAGCTGTGGCAGGCTACAGAGGGGGTGAAATTGAACCCATTCTGTTTAGCTCACTTCGGTAAACACTGTTTCGTTTCTGTTAGGAAACGGTAACGACGGTACATGGCACTAAGTAAGACTAAATAGCCGGTGTCAGCGCACGTGCATGTGCACGGTGCCTAAAGTAGCAACACCGCACTCGCCCTTGGCGGGCGGCTCTTCTCAAACCGCAGCCAGAAGACCAAGACGGGCGGCTTGCTCTTGCCCGATGCCATGAACGGGTGCTGCACCTCTCTCTCGTGCCCCTCCGCGTGCGCCTCGTCGCGCAGCAGGGCAAGCAGTGCAAGCCGCGTTGGCGCGTCCAGTGAGCCCGTGAGGTCGATGTGCGTGGCGGGGCAGTGCCGCAGCAGCGCGCAGAGCGATGCCGCGTCCGGCGAGGAGGCCGCCCCCGCCGCCTCTGCAGAGGCCGCGACCGGCGCCTCTGTAGCCGCGCCGCGCAGCTCGCAACGCGAGGCGTCGAGATGGCGAGGCTCGTGCCGAGTAGCGCGACGATGTCCAGCGTGTTGCCGGCCGCACGGAGCGACCAGACGCCGGAGCGCACCGCGGCGAGCAGGCTGCACGTCGCAGCCGTGGTGAGGCAGCAGTCGGACACGTCGAGGTGCGGCAGCCAATAAGCAGGAGGAGGGCCGCCGCCGCCGCCGCCGCCGCCATCGCCGCCGCCACCATCGCAACCGCCGCCGCCGCCGCCATCCTGCTGCACGAGCGCCTCGAGCCCACCGTCGCCAAGCGGGCCACCACCGAAGCCGCCTTCGCTGACACCGGCGCGCGGCCGCAGCCTTGGGAGCGCTCCCCACGGCGGGCTGCCCAGCGCCTCGCCGCCGTGAGCAGCGCACGCGCGGCGGAGCACGTCGCCCTTGCTCTCGCCCGGCGGGGTCTTGCCGCACGCGTGGAAGACGAAGCGCGGCGGAGGCTCGAGCTCGCGCGTGTTGAGGTCGACGCCGTCGCCCACGGCCGCACGCGCGCCGCGCCGGAGGCCCGGCTCCAGCCAGGCCTCGCGACTCGTCGCCTCCTTGAAGAGCGCTGGGTCCTCTACCTTGAGCAGCGCCTCGAGTCTGGACTGCTCATGGAACTTCCGGCACAGGAACGCCAAGCCTTTGGCGGAGGCACCTTCCCACAAGTTAGCGAATAGTAGCCGCGCCCACGCGGTGTTTCGGATCAGCAGCACACCACCGTTGATCAGACACGTCGGAGTCACGTCCTTGGCGACGAGGAGCTCAGGCGCTCCGTGCGCAGCGTGGACGGCCTCAACCCTCACGTCCAACCGCACAACGAGAGCATCGGCATCGATCCATAGGATCAGCCCGTCCGGCGGCGCCTCACGTAGCGCGTCGTTGATTGCGTGCACCTTGCACCACGTGAGTGCTGAGCAGCGGTCGATGCGCTCGCACATGGCTAGGTTCGAGTCGACCCAGCAGCGGAAGCCGTAGCCATGCAGCTGTGCGTAGTGCCGGTTGCGCGCCGCGCATATGTGGCCGGGAGGGTAGTCGACGGAGTAGGCAGTGACGAGGGTGACGGCAGCGCCAGCAGAGGCCGACATGGCGCCAGAGGCCGACATGGCGAACAGCCTCCGCCGACATGGCGCCAGGAGAGCGCGCTGGGGGGACGTCCGTCCCACGGACGTAGATCGCAGTCCACCGGGTTCGGAGGAATTGCTTTTCATTTCATTATTGTTTACTTATACATAGTTAGCCCAACGACGAAGCGCGCCGCGAGCTCCAGCCAGCCTCGAGCGGCGCCAAGTCGGCCTCGAGCATGCGTGCGCACTGCTCGGCGGTGGTGGCGGCGAGGCGCAGCACCTCGGCGTCCCGCTCCTTGAGCATGCCGCGCAGGGTCGCGACCTCGCGCATCAGCTCGAGCTGCTCGTCCTGCGCGCTCGAGAGCTGCACCCGTAACCCAGGCAGCTCCTCGACCTCCTCGTCGAGCTAGTTAGGGGTAGGGATGGGGGTAGGGGTACTAGGCGTAGGGGTAGGGTTACAAGGGGTAGGGGTAGCGGGAGGGGCTAGGCTCAGGGTTAGGACGAGGGCTGGTGCTCAGCATGGGGCTGGAGCGAGGCGTAGCGCACCTGCGAGATCTCGGCCTCGTACGCGTCCACCTGCTCCTGCAGCCCCTCGACCGCCTCCTGTAGCTGCTCGTTCTCCGTCTCCATCTCCGCCATCACCTCGCGCCCCTCCTGCACCTCCTCGCGCGCGCGCTTCAGCGACCCGCGCGCGGCCGCGAGCTCGGCCTCGCTCTCCTGCTCAGAAGTAGGGTTAGGGTAAGAACTAGGGTTAGGGCTAGGGTTAGGGTTTAGGCCCAGGGTTTAGGCCTGGGGTTAGGATTAGGGCCAGGGTTCGAGCTCGGCCTCGCTCTCCGTGGCGCGCGCCCTGAGCGCCTCCGCCTGGGCCGCGCCCCGCGCCGCCGCGCCCCGCGCCGCCGCGTCGGCGGTCGCCTCGAGCTCGGCCACCATCGCCATCGCGCCCGCCGCCTCGGCCGCGCCGCTCTGCTGCTCGGCGAGCGCCTCCGCCAGGCGCGCCTCGAGCTCGGCCACCGTCGCCGTGCGCTCGGCTGCTGCCGCCGCCTCCGCCGCCGCCGCCTCCTTGCGCGCATCGAGCGCGGCATGCTTGGCCGCCTGCAGCTCCTCGGCCGCCGCCGCGTGCGCCGCCTCGAGCTGTGCGGCCGCGGCGCGCTTCACCCCCTCCACCTCCTCCGCCGCCGCCGCCAGCAGGGCCTCGCGCTCCACCGCCGCCGCGCGCGTCACCTTGGAGGTTCGGGTGAGCGCGAG
>Ga0206127_1005020_pt1 | contig 11343 bp, 1 predicted proteins | sample Helgoland_Spring_6_FD_148646 | JGI IMG/M metagenome (GOLD analysis project Ga0206127, IMG submission 148646) | Pelagic subsurface seawater microbial communities from Kabeltonne, Helgoland, North Sea - Helgoland_Spring_Bloom_20160419_1 | ecosystem: Environmental > Aquatic > Marine > Epipelagic ...
ACATCTAATCACTCAACGGGAGAATCTCCCGTGATTAACAACAGCGAAAAATGCTGCTGAACGGTATCAACCACGCTGTGGTGGCCCTGCAACGGAACGTGGTGCCTCCGTGCTTGGCATGGCACTCCGTCATGCTGCTGCTGAAGGCTGGACAGACTATCATCTTCGGAGAGGAAGAGCGCAGCTCGTGGAAGGTGCTGGTGGCGGCAGCCCTCCTGACCAAGGACACGGGCTTCGCCCTGGACGCCGGCAAGGACCTGACCGACCGGCAGGGCCACGTGGTCAAGCTCTTCGCAGGCTGGATAGCCAAGGCCGAGGCGAACCGGCGCGGCGGGCTGCAGGGGGCAGACGTGTCCTTGCTGCAGAAGTTGGATGAGGCGCTCAAGGCAAGCTACGAGCACGCCGTCGCGGCGCAGAACGACACGCCGCTGTCGACGGTGGCCTTCCTCCTGGCCGACGAGACGCACCAGGAGAAGAACCCGTTTCTGACGGTGCACCAGCCGGTGGGTGCGATCATGCTGGACCTGTGGGTGCACGCACACCCTAAAAACGGGGTGTTGCGGCTCCTGCAGGAGCTGTTGCGCGGCGCACGCATCGAGGGCGCGCCGACCAACGTCAACAACATCCTGCAGGTGATCTTCGGCCCGTGCTACGGAGGCGGAGACGATCTGCAGCTGGCGAGGGGCAACCCAGAGGCCAACTACGGAGCTTACGCCTTCGTGGGTGTGTACGGGGGAGCGGCGGCGGCCACTGACCACCTCACGAGGTGGTTGCACGCGGCAACGGACGCGCCGGACGCAGCTCTGCTGAAGCTGCTCGCTGTGCCGCAGGCGCTGCACGTGGGCAAGCTGCCGACGCCGATGCTGCACGGCGACAAGGTATACTCGCTCCCTCTCGGCGAGAACTTTGTCCAGGACGGCTTTGTGGCGCAGGCCTACAAGGCTATCCACGGTGCGTGCGCTAACGCGGCCAACAGCGAGGACGGCACGCTGCAGGCGACGCCTATGGCGTTCTACCTCGACCTGAACACGGAGTCGGGCAAGCCGTCGGCGCTCAACGTCGTGGTGCGAGGGCAGCTTAGCTCGAGGGCGAGGCACATGCCGTCCATCCACGGCAAGGCGGCGACGTTGCACGAGGTGCCGCCCGCGACGCAGCAGCAGGTCGTGTACATCTTCCTGGCGAACGCCGGGCGCGACCAGCTGGCCAAGGGCGCGGTGGTGCGCACGCTGTTCAACATGGGGCGCGTGTCCGAGGAGGGGGTGGAGGTCAGCGAGGACCGCGATCGGCGCACGTGCGTGGTCAACGGAGCCTTTTTCATCAAGCTCAGCTCGAGCAAGCTGGAGCGCCTCATGAAGCTGGTGAAGCCCATCGACAGCGCGACGCCAGTGCGGATCGCCGGCTACGTGGAGCTGACGAGCGAGCAGGCGGTCTCCGCGATGGTGGTGGGCAACAACTGCAAAGTCTACGTGGGCGCGTCGCCGGCGGGGCTGATTCACGCGCTGACGCAGGCGGGAGTGGCCTTCACCGAGATCGGGGGCGGTGGCGGGGCTGCCAACTCCGCGCTTGCGGCGGATTTGGAGGCGATGAAGCAGCAGGCGGCGGCGAGCGAGCAGGCGGCGGCCGAGCGGGGCGAGCAGCTCACGGCCGCGCTGCGCCAGGTGCAGGAGACGAGCGCGGCGGAGATGCGGGCGCTTCGCACCAAGGTGGCCGAGGAGCAGGAGCAGGTGGAGAGCCTGCGCGGCGACCTCGGGCGCGCGTACAACCTGGTCGAGGCGAACCAGCGCTACGCGGCGGCGCAGGCGGAAGCAAATGCGCGCCGCAGCGAGACCTCGCAGGCCACGATGATGCACACCCTCGGGCAGATGCAGCGGGCGCACACCATGCAGGCGGCGGTGCTCATGTCGCTGCTGCAGAGCAACCCGGAGGCGGTGCGCGCGCTGCAGCAGTCGCCGGCGCTGGAGGGCGCCGAGCCGGCGCGCGTGGTGATCGGCACGAACGAGGGCGGCGCGCCAGTGTTCGACCTCAACGCGCTGATCGCGCCGATCGGGTCACGCCAGGGCGGCCAGGCGGCGGAGCCGATGCCGCCTGACGTGCAGGCGGCGCACGACGCGGAGGGGGCGGCGGTGCACGACCTGCACGACGCGATGGTCGACCAGCGCTCGGCGTGGGTGCACGCGCACGGGCGGGCGCCCGCCGGCGGCGGCGACGACAGCAGCCAAATGCAGGATGGCGCGGCGCCGGGTGCGCCATTCTACATAGGTAGCCGTATTATGGTGGATGGGCAGCGCAATGGGCAGGAATACATGGTTGGGTTCAGCGTGGGTGGGAGCAATGGTGACTTTGCGTTCAAATGGGTACCCAACCACGACAGGCGAGGCGTGAGCGCAGCCGCGGAGGACGCAGCGCGGCGGGACGAGCGGCGTATCCTGCACGGCACGCCCGGGCTCTGCCTGGTGTGGGCCGTGATAGTGGTGTTCGCCCTCCTCCGCCGCATGTGGAGGCAGCTTGGACGGCAGTACGCCTCTGTGCACAAGGCCAGACGGAGAAGGGTTGCCGGGGCGGGAACCAGCTTAGCAGCTTCCGGGTTATTCGGGCAATGGGCGGGGGGCGGGAATATGAGGTGGACGGTGGCAGCGTGCACCATGGGTTCCATGAGTTCCGGGGTGATCCTATGGTTGAGTCTGTGTGGAGTTCTGGCAACGCAATGCAACACTCAATTTTGGGTCACTGTTACCTCCCTTGCGCTCGGAACGTGCAACAGAAGTGTTACGAATGCAGACGAATGTTACGGCTGCAACAGCGGAACTTTTGATTCGGTTGCAGGCGGAAGGAACGCTGTACATTGGTGGCATCTCGTGGCAACACCAACAACACGCGCACGCGGACCGCTTCTGGAGGTGGACGACAGCGGTGCGGCACGCGGGCTGGCAGCAGGGAGACCGTGGCGTTGGACGGTACGGGCAGTGGGACGGTACGATGGAATGTGCGGTGGAACGACTGACGAGTGGCCGACTCTCAGCGTGGACTGTGTGACGATCAACACAGAGTGGGCCGCCGGAGAGCGCTGGCGCCTGTGGCGGTGGATGGGGCGTGGGTCGGGCAACGTCCCTGGCCAACATGCCATGAGGTTGGAATGGTGGATGGTGCAGGGAGGTGCGCCGCCTATGGGAATAGGCGTGCACCATGGCAATAGCGCACGCGTTGCTAGTACCATGACGCTCGGGGAGAGATGGCTATGTGGAGGACCCGAAGGAAAGGCCGGCCCGGAGGTGGATGACGGCGGGCACTCCCGGGATAACTCAGGGAACCCAGCCCGACACCTGAGATGGACGTGCTGCACTGGAGTCACAGACCCTGAGGACCATAGTTGCGCGCCTGCCCTCCTTGAACGGAGAGGTCTTGGTCAGGACGATTGGAGGGGTGTGGCGGGAGGGATATTCCTAGGAAGCATCATGCCTGGACACATGATCCTAGCGATGGGAATGCTGATAGTGCGTAGCTATTGCGGGGCGCGCGCGCGGAGTGGGGAGGGACCGAGGAAGCGAAGCAGAGGGAGAGCCGGAAGGAGGAGAGGCAATGGTGGAACGGAGAGCAACGGGGGTGCAGCGTGTCGAGCAACACAGCGCCAGCTTCCATTTACGAGGGCGATGATGGCGTGCGCATTCGTGCTAATACAAGCGACGACGGTTGCGGCCGCAGGCGAGGAGGCGCGTGAGCGTGTAATGCTATTCAATACGCGCGGGTTGGCCGTGTCAACAGTGGCAGCGGCGGCGGCCGGCGCTGCTTACTTTTTCGCGTCAGCGGCACTGGATAAGCTTGCATTCATCGACACGATGCTCTCGACGAAGAGAATCGATGCGGGTGTGCTACTTGAACTCATTTGCGACTTCAAACAAGCTAAATACTTGGCTGGGTGGTTTCGCAAACGTGGGTACGGCTTGCGGGTGGCTGGCGGCGAAGCGTGCGAGGGGAGGAAAGGTGTGCGCAATTCCGTGGCGGTATTCTACAGACTGCGCAAATTCAAGGAGGCGAGAGGCGATGTGGTCGGTAAGTACAAGCGATGCAACGCAGACAATCGGGCTGGTGCGGCCACGAAACTCTGCGAGCGAGTCCTACGAGTCTGCCTTCAGCGTACGGACAGATCGGTATTGAATTTGGTCGCGTGGCACGGGTGCCACGACGAGGCCAGATTCGCCGCACAGCTGGAGACTCTACGCGATGTCGCGGAGTCTGGTTGCGCAGCGATGGTGCTGGGCGATGTAAACAGGCGCCTGAGTGTGTCGCACGCGAGCAGGGCGAGCGCGCTGGGCGCGGGCGACAAGCTGTGGGCGGAGTTCGTTGGCTGGAGAGAGCTGGCGGGCGGCGACGAGGCCGGCGGCGGCAGTATGGTCCGCATGATACCAATGCTGGATGAGAGCGAGGCGGCGGCTACGCGGAGAGCGGTGGTGGGCGGCGCGGTGCAGTGGTCAATCCTCGACAGAGGAGTCGAGACGGGCGGCGAGCGGGGGCGGTGGCAGCTCGACGAGATCGTGTTGCCCGAGGCGGGCGGCGCGGAGAGGAGCGAAGTGTCGGACCATGCAGCGGTGTGCTTCGAGCGCATCGCGGTGCGGCGAAGCGATGGAGGGGATCCGAAGCCCAAGATCCCGGGCGTGCGCAAGTGGAGCGCGGAGCAGCACAAGCGGTACGAGCAGCTCACCAAGGGCTTGGAGGAGAGGGCTCGGGCGGCGTGCGGAGAGAACGTGGAGGAGTTCGTCTGCACGATGGACGCCGAGATGCTGGCGGCGGCGGAGCTCGTCGACGTTGAAGCGGAGGAGAAGCAGGGCCGCAGGTGGCGCAGCGACCACGACAACTGCAGCATCAGGGAGAGATGGCGATGGCGCCTGCGTCGACTACTCGACATGCGCGCGTGCAAGGGTGCAGTCAGGCAGCAGACGTGGATCCTGCACCCGAAGTGCGAGCTGAGGCACGACGTCAGATGCTTCGACGGGGTCGACCGAGGGGCCGAGCTCTTGTGGGCGGCGCTGGTGCGGCGCTGTCGACGGGAGCTGGTGTTTTACACACGACTGTGTTGCGAAGACACTGCCCGGGCAATTAAGCTTATGCAGCGCGTGGCGGCGGCCGAATCGGAGGACGATCCGCTGGCGAGGGCGAAGCTGGCGTTCGAGATGATGCGCGGGAGGCATGGGCCGTCGGAGAAGGTGGCGGTGGTCGCTGTGGGCGACGATCCTACGGCAGGCTTCGTCACCGATCCGGAGGGCGTGCGCAGGGAGGCGGCTGCGATTGGCAACGCGGCGCAGGAGGAGTACCGGGATGGCAATACATCACCGGACGGTGCATTCGAGGCGTACATGGGCCACTTCATGGAGAGCTTCGAGGAGCTGAGAGCGCCGGACGGCGAGGCGTTTGATCTGAAAGCGCTGCTGACGTTTGAGCTGTTTGAGGCCGAATTGTTTGCGCATGCGCGGTACAAGGCGGTGGGCGCAAAGGTGGGCCGTGCCCTGTCCTCGCTGGAGTTGATTCGGAGGCTGGGCAAACCTGGTCGGATGGCGTACTTCGAGGTAGCTAAACGGTGCATACTGGAGGGCAAGCTACCGGAGCACTGGCAGAAGATGGTGTACGTGTTACTGTCGAAGAAGCATGGCGACCAGAGGAAGATACGGAAGAAGCGTGAGATTGCCCTCATGGACCAGACGTTGAAATTGATGCTCAAGTGCGTCAAGAGGCTGTCGTTTGATCGTATGGTGGGCAGGACGGGTGAAGACAATCACGGCTGGGTACCGGGACACGGCGCGTTGAATGCCGCGCTTATGATGGACGTTGTACTGGGGCAGGCGAGAGAGCTCAAGCACAGCATCTTCATCCTGTTTCTCGATCTCAAGCAGTTCTTTCCTGCGATCAAACGGGCGCGACGAACGGCGGCCGAGTACTTGCTCGGACTGCCGGCCGAGGTGGTGAGACTGGCGAAGGCTGTCTTCGAACGCATGACGGCCAGGTTCGACACAGCGCACGGGTTGAGCGACAGCTTCGACATCCTGGGAGGCGACCTCATGGGGTGCGTATTATCCCCGAGCCACGCGCGGTGCCTCCTCACCTCGATTTCGGTCGCCGTGGCGGCTGTGTCCAGCGGAGTTAGAGTCTGGGGCTGCGACAAGCGGGCGCGACATGTGGCGCAGACCATGATGGCCGACGACTGGGCCGGCTTCAGCACGACCGAGGAGTCGCTGCACGCGCAGTGGGCGGTATGGGTGGATTACGCCATGGCCTCTGGGTCACCAATCGGCGTCGCTGGCCTGGAGAAAACGGTGGTGACGGCCGCCAGGTTCGAAAACGGCAAGTGGGTGGACATACCTGTGAAGCTCCAGGTGCCGACGGGCGCCGGGGGATTTGACGATCTCCCCAACGTCTTGCCGCAGATGGCCTTTCGGGACGCGTACCCGCACATGGGCATCTTGCGATCGATTGGCGGCAGTCGACAACACATGCGGAACAAGCTCAAGAAGGGAGTGGCGGCGCTCGTGAGCAAGGTGCGCAAGGTGAAGTTCGACAAGGGGCAGCACATCTCGTGCGCAAACTGCCTCAAAGGCAGTTATGTGGGCTACTACGCGGCCGCGTACGGCCTGACGATGGCGGAGGCGGAGGAGCTCGAGAGGATCTGGCGAGCCGTCTTCCGAATGGTCTTCAAGGTCCAGCAGAACACGCCGACGGCGCACTTCTACGGAGGGGCTGCGGACAGGGTTGCGGACTCGCTCCACGGTCGACATGTCATAGTAGATGCGGTAGGCTCACTGTACAGCACGTGCAGGAGAGCGCTCGCCTCTCCGGAAGACTCGTCGGAGCGCGCGTTGGCGAGATCGGCGTTAGCGCGCTGCGCGCGCAGGTGGGGATGCTCGTGCTCCCCGGTCGAGTGGCTCGGCAGTCGCGCACATCTCGACACGGCGGTGGTGATGGAGGACGAGATGGAGTCGGGCCGCGTGGCGGTGGAGGCGTTTGACTTCTTCATCCTCTACACGGCGTGGCTGACGAGACAAGACGGCGACATCTATCAGGAGCGCGCGGCGCGAGGCGAGAAGCCGGCGCCGCTACGGGATGTGCTCACGATCGAACACGTGCAGGACGAGTGGGGCGAGGCATTGCTCCACAACGACCACGCCGCGTGGGCGAATGGGGAGTCGAAGACGCTGCAGGAGGTCCTAGGTCGAGCGGCGCCAGCCTCCCTTGTGCTGGCAGGGATCACGCGAGTGGAGCATGTGTGCAAGCCGTCGGCGATGGGCGGCTCGTTCGACTTCGTGTTCTTGACCTTCGCGGAGGCGTCTAAATCGTGGGAGTTACCCAAGTCGAAACGAGTACACCGGGAGTACGCCACCATGCTCGAGCAACTACACGGGGTCTACGAGGACACGGAGCCGTGGTTCAAAGACAGCAGCGTGATGGTACGGCCGATGGTGCGACCGAGGACGGCCAGGCAGCTCTGGGATGGAGTCAGACTGGTGGGCTGGAGCACTGAGGCGCAGAACGGCTGGCCGGTGAGCTGTGAGCGGAGGATCGTGCGTGGCGACGGATCTTTCTCGGCGCTACTGCAGCACGCGAGGGCGACCGGTGAGAGCGTGAGCAGGGAGCGCTGGGTAGCGGCGATGGAGGGGTCGTACCCGGGGGTGGTTAGGCATGGGGCGAGGGAGTGGTGGGATGGCGCGCCCAGGGATAGGGACAGGTATGGGACGATCCTGGTGCACGCCTGGCCGGGGGCAGAGCATCGGGAGGGGGGCGACAGACGGACGTTTGGCAGACGTCCACTGAGCTCGGAGCTGAAGGCAGGCGAGGAGGAGCGGAGGGCGCAGGGGGAGCGGTGGAGTGTAGGGAGGGCGGGAGAGCTGCTGATCGACGGCAGGGAGCCCGGCGACAGCGAGGCTGACGGAGTGCCGTGCGTCAGGCTGTTGCTGAACTCTACGATCGCGCTCAAGGAGGACGCGCAGGCGGAGGTCGACGGCGCTCGAGAGGCCACGATCCGGAGCGCGGGGGAGTGGGCCGTGCACGTCGAGTCCACGCGGCACATCCTGGAGGAGTGGAAGGAGCTGCATGCGACGTACGACATCCAGGTAGCGGCATCAACGGACGGCGGATGGCAATGGTGCAACGAGAAGTGCAGGCCGACGGCGTCAGCCGCGGTGTACCACGACGACGGCACGACGGGCGGCGGGGCACTCGACCCGTGGGTGTACCCGAGCAGCTACGAGTGCGAGCTGCGAGCGCTGATCGACGCGGTGAGCGCGTGGCCGTCAGGGTCGAGGGCGCTGCTGGCCGTCGATGCGAGGTCGCCGGTCATGGCGGTCACCAAGTTCAGGGAGGCGCACGTCAACAAGAGAGCCGAGTACTACCAGGACGGCATGCTCGATGAGTTGCTCGTGGAGCTCGAGCGGATGGACCTGGTGGTGTTCTATTGGCTCAAGGGGCACAGCGGAGCGGTGCCGAACGAGATTGCGGATCTGCGCGCCACCGCCATGCTAGAGGACCTCCCACGACCAGAGATGCCCTCACAACCCCGTAGACACGTCAGCCTGACATTCGCTTTTGACAGGCGGCCATTCCGATGGGCGTCGGAGAGGATGACCAGGCACGTGAACGCGCTTCTTCGAGGCAGATCGAGCCGATCAGTGTGGCGAGACGCAGGCGATTGGGAGCTGCAGTGGGGCAAGGGCCGGGCGGCGCTGAAGAAGACGCTGCACGCGGCGCAGACTAAGAGGCTCTTCCTCGGGGATGCAGCTAGCTACGAGGGCGAGTGCGGGGAGAGAGCGCGCGCTGTCGGATGTAGGTGCGGCCACGGGCCGTTTAGTACGGAGCACTGGCTGTTTGACTGCTGCCTGCCGGTGGCGAGAGAGCAGCGGGCCGGGCTGATTACGAGGCTCGACGAGGTGAACTTCTCGCTCGCCGTGCTGGACGGAGGCAGGCAGCACGAGGCGACGGCGAACGCGCTGGCGGTGCTGCGGGGTCAGGGCGGGGCTGAGGCGGAGAAACGGCAGAGGGCTTTCCGGTGGCTGGTGGGCTGCATTCCGAAACCGCGCGTCAGCAACAAGACCGTACGTAAGATGGTGATGCAGGCAGTGTCGGCGGGCGGGCGGAGCCTCCAGAAGGCGGCCACGGAGCACAGACCGCTGAAGGAATCGTTCCTGGCGAGTGAGCGGGAGCGCGTGCTTGCACTCAGAGTCTGCACGCGATTGAGGGAGTGGGCAGTGCTTGGCGGGCCCGGAGCCGCAGCGTCCCTAACGGCAACGCAGCGCACCGCGATTCGGCACGCACCGACGGGCTCGGGCTCGGCTCTGGGCAGCCTAGGGACCCACTACACGTGGAGACAGGCGGTTGCGGCGGTGGAGAGCGGGTGGATCAGGCGGCGGACCAACCCGAGTGACTGGCGGCGGTGCGCGAGGGAGTGGGGCGCGGCGCTCACTGTGCTGTACGCCATCAGAAGGTGGGTAACGAGGCGGCGCGGGCGAGAGTCGGTCTCCAGTGAGCAGGCGCGGTGCACGTGGCGGCGGTGGGCGCACGCGGTCGGCAGGTGCCCCGACCCTCGGACGGAGCGACGCAAACTGCAGACGGCGACGGCGCGCCTGGCACGCGAGGCGAAGGCTCGACGAGTTGAGAGAGACGCGGCTCACTTCCAGATGGTCATGGGGGTTGAGGGCGAGGGGAACATCACGCTGGCCCCGGGGCTGGAGGACGTGTCGGTTTCGTTCCGCAGGCGACGCAGGGTGAATTGGAGACCGACGGGGCGGCGCAACCGGAGAGGCGGTCGGAGCGCGGGCGCGAGCGGCGGTGGCAACGACATGAGCGGCGAATCTAGCGGGAGCGACGCGCGCGAGAGCGACAGCGAGCTAGGGTCGAGTGGGGACGACGAGGGTAGTGGTGGGGAGGATGTCGATAGCGACTTCGAGGTGGAGGCTGGCGACGACGGCAACAACGGCAAGGGTAACGAGCACGGTATAGTAGTGGGGGACACACTTAGGGTCTGGTGGGTGGCCGAGAAGGTGTGGTTTAGATGTAGGGTGGAGGCCATGGGGGGTGAGGGGCGCACGGTGCGAGTCACCTACCTAGTCGACGATCGGTGGGGAACGTTCGTGCACGCGCTAGCAGACGTAGAGTGGGAGCGGTGGGAGCCGGGGGGGCAGATTGATCCGGCGGAGGCAGACTACGACATGGACGTGTGGGTGCCGGAGGAGGAGGTCGACAGGGAGGCGGCCGCTGCGGCGGCGGAAGGCGGCAGACGGCGTGGGGTGGGCCGTGGCGGTGGCGAGGAGACGGCTGACCGAGGACGCGCGGGGTCGACTCCACCACAAGCAGGAGGAGGGGACGAGAGCGAGGCTGAGGGGGACGTGGAGGGCGCGCGCGCGGCGGGCGATGGAGAGGCGAGCTCGACTATGCGCGCGCCGGCGGGCCGGTTCGGGTGGGTGGTGAAGGCTGCTCCGAAGGGCAAGGGGTTGCAGAAGCGCAAGAGACTACTCATGGCGCTTGTCGGGCTGTGGGACGCGACGCCAGCGTCGGATGAGGGAGACCTGCCTGTGGCGATGAAGCGGGCGGTCTACAAGGCGATGGCGGGCGTGATGACGCCGAAGCAGGTGGTGACGGAGCTCGTCGTACTGGCCAAGGCGGGGCTGGTGACAGCGGGTGGGGACGAGGTGAGGTGCAGCGAGGCAAGGGGCGGTGCGGATGCGAGCTCGGACCGATCGAGGGGCCGGAGCGGTGCGGCGGAGGCGAGGGGGCGGAGCGGAAGTGGGGTCGGAGGTGAGGGGGGCGACAGGAACAGCCGGGGAGGGACACGAGCGGGGGAGGGAAGGGGCAGCGAGGGGGGGGCGACTGGGCGGAGGACGCGGACCTGCGCGGGGAAGCGACGACGCTCGGCGGTGGAGTACGCGGAATCGGAGCAGGAGTCGGACGGGAGCGAGGCCGGGGACTGGGACTAGGGTCGAGGACGGGCAGGCCAAGGGTTGGAGTACCGCCTACGGGACGTGGGAACCAACGCCGGATGGCGAGGGCAGGACGGGAGATGCGCAGGAAGGGATCGAGCTGGCGAGGGGGAAAGAGGAAGTGTGGACGGCGAGAAGATGACGGGCGAAACGACGTGAGTCATCCAGATTACAGGTACGGCGGACTTACGGAGGATGAGAAACCTCCGACTGTTCACGCGAGGGGGCAGGATTCGTGCGCAGCGACCGGCTGGATAGCCAGTTAGCCGATCGGCTAGAGGAGGCACACCGAACACCGTTCGCGGGATAGGACAAAAATGTGTCGTTGATGCTAGTTTGACGTGTTTCACAGTTTAAAAAAAAAAAAAAACCCCACAGACCTCCCCCGCCC
>Ga0206127_1005024_pt1 | contig 11340 bp, 8 predicted proteins | sample Helgoland_Spring_6_FD_148646 | JGI IMG/M metagenome (GOLD analysis project Ga0206127, IMG submission 148646) | Pelagic subsurface seawater microbial communities from Kabeltonne, Helgoland, North Sea - Helgoland_Spring_Bloom_20160419_1 | ecosystem: Environmental > Aquatic > Marine > Epipelagic ...
AAGCGTTAGCAGTTCTTACACTATCCATAAATGCCCTGCGCTCTTCTTGGCTCATGTTTTGCATTCTCTGTCTCATTTTTGCGCGGTCTTCTTCACTCATATTTTGGAAAGCGTTTCCTCCTTGTCCGGCTCTGTTACCACCTTGTCGAGCTTGTCGATTTTGGCCGTCATCTGCCACACTTTGACCTTGAGGAGATTGAAAGTTTGAACCTGAAGCAACTCTTATACTTCCGCCATCTTCTAAACTTTGTTGGCCGGTTACTACTATACTTTCTCCAGGTCGTAACCCGGAAAGAATCTCTATTTTATCACCTTGTTCAATACCTAGTTCTAATTTTCTTAGCACTGCAACGGAGTCACCATTAGAAATAAAAACAGAGTAAGTTCGATCAAGTTGAATAGTGTTTGATTCAGGCTCAACGACTGTTTCAACTTTTTCAACAAGTGAACTCCTTTTTATTACAATAGCACTTGGCTTATTTACGATATCGATTACGTTCTCTGTAAGTACACCCGGATAAATCGACGACCCTATTTCAGTAAGCGTAATCACTACTTCACCAAGACCGGTAGTCGGGTCAAGTTGCGGGCTTTTACGTGAGACGACTCCACGGGCAGAAGATTCTTTTTCGTTTGATACTCTTAGATTTACTTCTTGTCCAATTTTAACTGCCTTCCAATCCTGTACAGGGAGATATATTCGAGTCTCATATCCCACAAGATTTGCAACCTCAAAAAGAGTTTGACCAGCGCTGGCAATATCGCCTTCAGCACCGGTTCTTGATATAACTACGCCGCGAACAGGAGAACGAACTTCCGTGTTATTAAAATTTTCCTGAGCCTGAGTTAGAGTTGCTATTGAAGATTGATATTGAGAAACACTGTTTCTGTAAGTAGCGAATGCAATGTCGAATTCGGCTTGGCTGATTGAATTTGATTCAAGTAGTTTTTGTTGACGAGCAAACTGAGTACTGTCTCTTTTAATGGCGACTTTGCTTTGTGCGAGTTGGGCTTTAGCTTGCTGAAGCTGGTCTTTGAAAGTAGCATCATAAATTTTTGCCATTAGTTGACCTTGACGCACTGTGTCACCTAGATCTGAATAAATTTTAACAATACGATTACTCACTTGAGGATTTATAGCCACTATATCCTGAGCTTTAATCGTTCCAAATGATTTTACTTGTTCTGAAATAGACTGTCGGGTAACGGGTTCTGTTTCTACACTGGTTACTCTTCCCCCGCCAGAACCTCCGGCTCCCCAGCCACTGAATCGAGCATTTTGAGCAGGATTAGATTCTTCGGCATCACCGCCACATCCGATTAATAAAAGAGATAAAAGTAAAACTGCTGATAAAATTGATTTGGTCACGTCCGTAGTAGTTGTTTTGATTTGTGAGTTTATAGACAGTAAAGTTCGGTATTTAGTTCACACCATCCATGATCCCCGTGTAAAAAGAAGCAACTAGAAATATCGTTTTACATAATGATTGGCACGGTATGATTTCTTATGTTTAGGCGACAAAACTTCAACAAACTCTCACTACTCCATGAAATTTTTTATAGACACTGCAAACCTCGAAGAAATCCAAGAAGCAAATGACCTAGGTGTGCTTGACGGAGTTACAACAAATCCTAGTTTATGTGCTAAAATTGGAGTGCGTGATTTCGAAGGTCATATCAAAAAAATCTGTGATATTGTTGAAGGTGATGTTTCTGCAGAAGTTGTTTCTACTACCTACAATGAAATGATTGAAGAGGGAAGAAAGATTGCGAAAATTGCTGATAATGTAGTAGTGAAAATTCCACTGATCAAAGATGGGATCAAGGCGATTAAGACTTTTTCAGAGGAAGGAATTAAAACAAATTGTACTCTGTGTTTTTCGCCAACACAAGCTTTGATTGCTGCAAAAGCAGGAGCTACATACATTTCTCCTTTTATGGGAAGATTAGATGATATTTCCAGTGATGGGATGAAATTGATCGAAGATATTGTACAAATTTATGTGAATTACGGATTCGAAACTCAAGTATTGGCGGCGAGTATTCGTCACCCGATGCACGTTGTGGAATGTGCCAAAGTTGGTGCTGATGTTGGAACTATGCCTTTAAATGTAATTATGGGAATGTTAAATCATCCATTAACTGATTCCGGTCTGGCTCGATTCCTAAAAGATTGGGAAGACCTACAAGCGAGTTTGAAGGGGTAAATGGTGCTAAAGTATTATAGTGTTATGGCTTCGGATTTCAGCCATAACACTATAATGCCATCGTTCTTTAACACTATTTGTTAAAGTGTTTAATTAGTCCAAGAACCAATCTTTGGCAGGAAGTGGCCAACTTTTTCTTAAAATATAGAGTTTAAATTTTCCTCAATCTACAGTGTTTCAGCTACTCGAATCTGAATACAGATATTTTACAAATATTCAATGTGCCAAATAATATTTGACTTATTCATATATATATATATTAATTGTGTTAAGATTAACAAAATCAAACATTATGATTTCACCAAAACTTATAATCGTTTTAGTAATTGCCTTCTTTAGTACATCAATTAATTCTACAGATGTAGTCGAAGAGCCAAAGATTGAAGAAATAATTAGCATTGAAAACTGCGCATCAGGAAATTGTTTTCTTACAGGTTGTTTAGATGGAACATATGCATGTGTTACTTATGGGCATGAGGACTACGAGTGTACATCATGCAACAACGAATGTCCAGATGTAATAGTTGAAGGAGAATAATTATAAAAATGAATTCAATAAAGTTTTCAGCAAATACAATTTTGACGATTGTATTTGTTTTTTTGTCTATAGAATTAAGTTACGGTCAGGAAAGTAATCAAGTATTTGAAAGATACTTTGAACATAAGGAAGATATAATTCCTGATACTATTGACTTAAGTGGTTCTCTTCGGGTTATAATGGAAGATGACAATTACTATGTAATGGATTTAAACCGAGGAGAAATATTTGTTTTCAATAGCAATGGTGAAAATCCATTTAGGATGGGAGGGCATGGACGTGGTCCAGGCGAATTTGAACGCTTAAATTCAATTGCTATAAGTGAAAGCAAAATTTTCGCGTATGATTTAGCATTACGTAAAATAGCCACTTTTTCTAAAGAAGGGAGCTTTTTAAGCGAATATCGCTTAAAATCTAAATCTACTTCCCCGCAACACATGTTTTATTTAGAGGGCAAGTTATATTTATACAGTACTGACTTTGTCGCGGAGCACATGATTCAAGTTATAGACGCCGAAACAGGTAAAGTAATCGATAATTTTGCAGAAACTACATTTCAAATTAAAGAAATAGGATACCCCTTAAATGGATTAGTAAATGCGTTTTCGGTAAATAGTTTGGGTGAGTTATTCGTAACTCATTTCATAGATTTCACGATTAGAAAATTTAATAAAGAGGGAAGGCTTGTTTCAACATTTTCAGCGCAAGATCGGTTATTTGATCAGCCAGATCCCGAAGGTTATTCTCCACCAATGCCAATAATGAGAATTACTGATGCTACTATAAATCATTTCTTTGCTAATTCTGAACATATTTTTGTTGGATACAAGCACAATGAATTTGAAGACCTTAGTTTCGAAATTTTAGACCAAAAAGGTAATCGAGTATATCCTGAATTAATAAAGGTAGATTCAAAATTCGGTACCCCTCTTTTCATTAACGATGAATTCATGGTAACAGGAAGGTTTTTTGATACTTCAGAAGGAAAAAAGATTGGTTTTGCAAAATATTCACTAACCTTCAATTAGCTTTTCGGAAAACATCAGAAAAATGCTCACAAGAGAGTTTGAAACACTACCACACCCTAACACCGGTTTCATTTATTGAAATGTTTAATTAGTCCAAGAACCAATTTTTCGCAGGAAGTGGCTTGATTTCTTAGCTCTATTGCTCTCTCCTTAGAAATATATCCCAAGTCTTCAGCAACATAGAATAAGCTTTTAACTTCAGCAGCGGAACTTTGTGAGAAATCGAAGAACCGAACTGATTCTTTTCGATGATAGCGTGAAAACCCTTCTGAGATATTTGTCATTACAGACACAGATGCTCGTTGAATTTGATCTTTCAATCCAAAGTCTTTAGAAAAGGGCAACTCGCTGGTAATTGAATAAATTTCTTTAACCAGAGTTCGGGCTTCCTTCCAACAAGTAAGCTCCTCAAAAGCAGTTATTTTAGGCATTAGTTTCTTTATTAAATTCCTTTCTCTATAATCAGACAGTTTCAAAGCCAATTCCTTACAGAATCTTTTAAAATAATTTTGAAACTATAACACCATCTTACTTTAACAATAATAAATGAACTATTTAAAAGCTCTGATCTCGATACTAATTCTGAGTGCAGTGATAATATCATTAAACACCCAATTCGGTTCTGTTCCACCTATCGGAAAATTCGTAGATCCTGAATCCGGATTTTGGACAAATGCAGAGACTTCAACTCCTGGATCTGACGATTTATTAATTGATGGTTTTGAGGGAAATGCCTCCGTTTATTTTGATGAAAGAAGAGTCCCACACATCTTTGCCGACAATGAATACGATCTGTATTTCGCACAAGGATATGTGGTTGCTAGAGATCGCCTTTTTCAAATGGAGCTTCAAACATTGGATGCGTCCGGTAGATTAGCTGAGAAAATTGGGGATCGTGCACTAAGCAGAGATAAGACTACCCGCCACCGGGGAATGCCTTACGGAGCTGAAAAGGCATTGGAAATGATGAAAAAAGATCCTAAAACTTGGGAAATTGTAAATGCTTACGCAGATGGAGTGAATGCCTATATCTCTTCATTAGATCCTAAAGATTATCCGTTAGAGTATAAAATTCTGGATTTTGAACCGGAAGAATGGACTCCAATTAAAACAGCTCATCTACTTAAAAACATGACTCGCACATTGGCTGGTGGAAATAGAGATGACAGAACCAGTAACACAATGGAATATTTCGGAGCCGAGTTTATTGAAAAGTTTTTTGAAGTAAAGCCTGAGTTAAACGATCCGATCATTCCCTCATCCAGAAAGTGGGGCTTTGAGCGAATTCCTGTCCAGGAACCTGATACCTTGTTCAAACCTGCATCGGCAGTTGAGTTAGGAGAATATGAACGACCGGAAGGAGTAGGAAGTAATAACTGGGCAGTATCAGGATCAAAAACAGAGTCCGGCTATCCGATTTTAGCTAACGATCCTCACCTGAGTTTAACACTACCATCCATTTGGTATGAAGTTCAGCTACATGCACCGGGAATAAATTCTTACGGAGTTACGCTTCAAGGTACTCCCGGAATTGTGGTCGGTTTTAATGAAAATGTGGCATGGGGAGTTACCAATGTAGGATCTGATGTTATGGATTGGTATGAGATCAAGTTCAGGGATAATACCCAGAAAGAGTATTGGCATGACGGACAATGGAAGCCAACCACCATGCGTGTTGAAGAGATCAAAGTTCGGGGAAAAGAAATCGTGTTGGATACGGTGATCTACACACATCATGGTCCGGTTACAAAAATGGAATCTCGCATCAATGAAGAAAGAGAACCTGTTTATCACGCATTAAGATGGATTGCTCATGATGCTTCGAATGACATCAAAACATTTTATGGGTTAAACAGGGCAGAGAATTATGATGATTATGTTGAGGCATTAAAATATTATGTTGCTCCGGCACAGAATTTTGTGTTTGCCAGTAACGAAGGTGATATTGCATTATGGGTAAATGGAAAACTTCCCAATAAATGGGAATTCCAGGGAAGAACGGTAAGTGATGGAACTGATCCGCTGTATGATTGGCAAGGCTGGATTCCTTTTGAGCAGAATCCGCATATCAAAAATCCGGAACGAGGTTTTGTTAGCTCTGCAAATCAGGAATCGGCTGCTCCGGATTATCCCTATTATTTAGATGACGATTTCGCTCCTTTTGAAAGAGGTCGCCGAATTAATGATTTATTGGCTTCCATGGAAGACATCACTGCTAAGGATATGCAGAATATGCAGATGGATAATTATAGCTATTATGCAGAAACACTACTTCCATCACTATTGGAATGGATTAATACGGATAGTGTAGAGGAAAACGGGATAGAGATTCTTCAGCTGATGAAAGAATGGGATTATAATATGGAAGGGGAGAAAATAGCTCCTTCATTTTTTCGCCATTGGTCAGGTAATTTTTACAGAGCAGTTTTTTATGATGAATATGAAACGACGGATGCAGCACTCAGATACCCTTCCAGAGATCGCTTTGTTGAGATTATAAAATCTGATCAGAATTTCGAATTTATTGATGATGTGGATACAGAAAAAATTGAGACAAGAGGAGAAATTGTAACAGCAACATTTAACGAGACTATAAAAGAGCTTACAAATTATCTGGGAGAATATGGCGAGAAATGGAAATGGGGATATTTTATAGAGAATGACATTGATCACCTTGCAGGCGTGCCGGGTCTGGGACGGCAAAATTTGTTCAGTAGCGGATCATCCGAAGCCATAAATGCTACACGCGGTGGATTTGGGCCTTCCTGGAGAATGGTTGTAGAGCTTGGTCCGGAGGTAAAAGGTTACGGACTTTATCCTGGTGGAGCTTCCGGAAATCCCGGTTCGCCAAACTACGATTTCATGGTCGACCCTTGGAGAACAGGAGAACTTTATGAATTAAAATTCATGAAAGAAGAACCCAACGAATATTTATATAAACTGGAATTCAGATAAAAGACATAAGATGTAAGATTTGAGACTTCTTACATCTTACATCTCATGTCTTAAATCCTACATCTAAAACAAATGATTCTACTAATACTACTCGTCATCACCGGATATTTAATAAACCTGATCCTCCCATGGTGGGGAATTGCCATTACCGGATTAATCTTGGGTTTTCAACTGAAGCCCACATCCGGAAAAGCCTTTGGGATTGGGTTTCTTGCTTTGTTTCTTCTTTGGGGTGGACAGGCTTTTTACATCCATGTAGCAAACGATGGTATCTTATCAACAAGAATTGCAGAGATGCTCAGCGTTGGTTCTCCGATTTTGGTCGTTCTTATTACGGGATTAGTAGGAGGTTTAGTGAGTGGACTGGCTGTTTTGAGTGGGAGTTTGATTAACAATAAAAAGAAGGTTTAAAATGTCGTTTTATTTAATTGGGATAGGAGTTTTTGTGTTAAAAGCAGTAGTGTTTCTTACTGCAATATACTTTGTAGTTAGGTTAGCAATAAGGCACAGCAAGAAAGAAGATGAGTGATCAGAATCAAGCCTGAAACGACAAACTTTTCATGGGATTTGAATAGAAAAAAGATAGATAAATAAACCTTGTCCAGAATTTAGTATTGCTTTTGTGACTTTCTAATTGAATCCAATCTTCACCTTTCTTATCTTCATCGAACTCTAAACAAAGCTACAAAAGAAAATTAAAGTGTTAGCAATTTACAGCTTTGAAATCCCGGCAAAGCACGTCACAAAATTAAGGACGTGCAATTGATGCCATTCTCTCTTTCTCATATCATTTTCCAATCCGGCGCGGTTTTCGTAGTCGGATTTTTTTTGAGTTTTTATTTAATACATGTCATTGCGAGAAGTTCAGCATTAGCTAACTTCGAAGCAATCTCAAGTAATTTACTTCGATATAAAGATTGCTTCAATTTTACTCACTGTGTTCGTGAAAACTCTCGCAATGACGAACATGAAATGAGATCAAGTCTATTACAAATTCACATATCAACTAAACAAAAGTATGTCGCTTCCTAAAAGAAAAAAAGCAATTCTCGCACTAAGTGATGGAACCATAGCTCACGGATGGGCAGTGGGTTACGAAGGTATTACCGGCGGAGAACTATGCTTTAATACCTCAATGACCGGATATCAGGAAATATTTACAGATCCAAGTTATCACGGGCAATTAATGATGATGACCTATCCGCATATCGGAAACTACGGAACTATGTCGCGGGATGATGAAGCGAGAAAAGTGATGGTTGCCGGAATTATCACCAGAGCTTTTTCTCACGAGTTTAGCAATCCTATTGCTGATGGAAGTTTACAGGAATATCTGGAAGATCAGGAGGTGGTCGGGATTTCCGGTGTCGATACCAGAAAACTTGTTCGTCATATTCGAGAAAAAGGAGTAATGAACGCGGTAATCTCATCTACAGAGTTAGACGAGAAGAAATTGGTTCAGATGGCTAAAGATTGGGAAGACATGACCGGTTTAGAATTGGCTTCAAAGGTTTCGCGGGAAGAAGCCCAAACCGTGAATGGGGAAAGTAATTTTAAAGTAGCGGCTTTTGATTACGGAATTAAGCAGAATATCGTCAACAGTTTGAATGCACGAGGTTGTACGCTTAGAGTGTTTCCTGCAAAAACATCGTTGGAAGAAGTCAAAGATTGGGATGCAGACGGATTCTTTTTCAGCAACGGTCCCGGAGATCCTAATGCTACAGCAGAATATGCTTTGGAAGCTGTAGAATATGCAAAATCGACAGGAAAGCCTTTATTTGGGATATGCCTGGGACATCAATTAATGGCTTTGAGTGAAGGAATTAAAGTTGGGAAAATGTTTGTGGGACATCGCGGAGCAAATCATCCTGTAAAAAATTTAAAAACCGGTTTAGTTGAGATTTCAACCCAAAATCATGGATTCGCAGTAACAGAAGGAAGTGTTAAGGATGAGATTGCTGAAATAACTCATATCAATTTGAATGATGGAACAGTGGAAGGATTAAAGTTCAAAAACTTCCCCGGATTTTCAGTTCAGTATCATCCGGAAGCTTCACCCGGACCACACGATTCAGCGTACTTATTCGATGATTTTATTGATATGATGAAAGCAGAAAAAGGAGTTGAGGTTTAAAAAGAAAAATCCTCCTTTGAAGGAGGTGTCCGCTAGGCGGACGGAGGATGTTGCCAAATTGCAAATATGGCAACACTCCTCAGAATAAATCAAGAACTGTTGATTTATTCATCTCCCCTCGAGGGGAGAATTTGCAGGAAAATATTCAGAAACAAAAGAAGGCCAAACCTTCACAAAACATACTAAGAAAAAGAAATGCCAAGACGCGACGACATCCATAAAATCTTAATAATCGGGTCCGGACCAATTGTAATCGGACAAGCTTGCGAATTTGATTACTCAGGAACTCAAGCATGCAGATCACTACAGGAAGAAGGCTATGAAATTGTTTTGATCAATTCGAATCCTGCAACCATAATGACAGATCCAATTATGGCGGATTCTATTTACATGCTTCCGATGACAACCGATTCTATCAGAGAAATTGTAGAAAAGGAAAAACCGGATGCAGTGCTTCCAACCATGGGCGGTCAAACGGGTTTAAACCTATGTCGCGATTTAGAAAAAGAAAGTTTCTGGGTAGAAAGAGGAATAAAGATCATTGGAGTAGATATTGATGCGGTAGAACTTACAGAAGATCGCCAACTTTTTCGGGACAAGATGGAAGAGATTGGAATTGAGCAGTGCAAAAGTCGTCAGGCAGAATCTTTACTTGATGCTAAAGAAATCAAAGAAGAACTTGGCGGATTGCCGATCGTAATTCGACCTTCATTTACGATGGGTGGTGCAGGTGGAGGAATCGTTTGGAAAGAAGAAGATTTTGACAAGATGGTTCTTCGTGGATTAGAGATGAGTCCTGTGCATTCAGTACTTATTGAAGAGTGCATTTTTGGATGGAAAGAATATGAACTGGAACTGCTTCGTGATTCTAATGATAATGTGGTGATCATTTGTTCCATAGAAAATATGGATCCAATGGGAGTTCATACCGGGGATTCAGTAACAGTAGCGCCAACTCAGACTTTAACAGATAAGCAACTCCAGATCCTTAGAAATGCAGCGATTAAGATGATGCGCTCGATCGGAACATTTGCAGGAGGATGCAATGTGCAATTTGCGATGGAACCGGGAAGTGACAGGTTTGTAGCTATTGAGATCAATCCAAGAGTAAGCCGTTCTTCAGCATTAGCGTCTAAAGCAACCGGATACCCAATTGCGAAAGTAGCTACCAAATTAGCGGTGGGTTATAATCTGGATGAACTTAAAAATCAGATTACAGGGAATACATCTGCTTGTTTTGAACCGAGTATAGATTATGTGGTTTGTAAAGTGCCTCGTTTTAACTTTGATAAATTTGTTGGTGCTGATGAGGAACTTTCTACGCAAATGAAAGCAGTTGGTGAGGTAATGAGCATAGGGCGAAATTTTCCTGAAGCCTTGAATAAAGCGTGGCAATCCATGGAGGTGGGAAGAGATGGACTTGGAGCTGATGGTTACGAAGAATTGGATCGTAAGCATGTAAGTGAGCGTTTGATGAAGCCGTATTGGGATCGGTCACTTCAGATCAGAAACGCATTTAAGCTTGGTGCTTCTGTTGAAGAAATTGCAGACATCACCAAAGTTGACCCATGGTTTTTGCAGCAGATCAGATATATGGTTTCGCTTGAAAACAGAACAGAAGGACAATCGCTCGAATCTATCGAAAAAGATGATTTCTTTGAGCTTAAGCAGGCAGGCTTTTCAGACACTCAAATTGCTTGGTTAGTAAGCAAGAGCGGGGAAGAGGTTTCTGATGATCAAGTGAGAGAAAGAAGATTGAGCCTTGGATTAAAACCAAGTTTTAAAATGGTTGACACATGTGCAGCTGAGTTCCCGGCACAAACTCCGTATTACTATTCTTGTTATGAAGGAGAAAATGAAAGTGAGGTAACAGATCGCAAAAAAGTGATCATTCTGGGAAGTGGTCCGAATCGAATTGGGCAAGGAATTGAGTTTGATTATTCTTGTGTACATGCTGTTTTGGCAACCAAAGAAATGGGATACGAAGCAATTATGATAAATTGTAACCCGGAAACAGTTTCTACAGATTTTGATATTGCGGATAAGCTTTACTTCGAACCAGTGTATTGGGAACGAGTGCTCGATATCATTGAACATGAAAAACCGGAAGGTGTGATCATTCAGGTTGGAGGTCAAACAGCGCTTAAACTTGGAAAACGTTTTGTGAAAGCCGGAATTAAGATATTCGGAACGGCTTTTGAAATGATCGACTTTGCTGAAGATCGGGGACAATTCTCTGACCTGCTAAAAAGATTAGACATTCCCTTCCCGGAATATGGAATGGCTTTTGAGGAAGAAGAAGCATTAAAAGTTGCTGAAAGAATTGGCTATCCGGTGTTGATCCGACCTAGTTATGTACTGGGTGGACAAGGAATGCGTATTGCTGTTAAAGAAGAAGAGTTGAAGCGATATGTAACCCGAATTTTGAAAACACATCCAGAAAACGCTTTCCTAATCGACAAATACCTGGAGCACGCA
>Ga0206127_1005031_pt1 | contig 11323 bp, 6 predicted proteins | sample Helgoland_Spring_6_FD_148646 | JGI IMG/M metagenome (GOLD analysis project Ga0206127, IMG submission 148646) | Pelagic subsurface seawater microbial communities from Kabeltonne, Helgoland, North Sea - Helgoland_Spring_Bloom_20160419_1 | ecosystem: Environmental > Aquatic > Marine > Epipelagic ...
TCAAGCAGAAAGCGCTCTGAAAGTGCCCCTATAGCTCAGCTGGTAGAGCAATTGATTTGTAATCAATAGGTCCGCGGTTCAAGTCCGTGTGGGGGCACCACTTTTTAAGAAATAGATATTACATATCAATAGCTTGCGTCATTGTGGTGTATTTGTATCCACCTTTTTATCCACCCTTTTGTTTTAATAGTGTAATGTATCTGTTATACGCGCACGCGCCTGCGCGTCGGTGTCATGTTAGTACCAAGGCTTATTTGCCATTATGCTCAACCCAACCCGGATTTTAGCACCTGAGAGTCTCCCTTAATCTAGGTGTTTAAGTGAGACTACATATTTAACTAAAGATCTCATGATCAAACTCCAATATTACAAAAATAAGCTTTAATTAGTTTCAATCTTTTATCTAAATATATGAATTCAAATTGGGCTAACAAAAATGAGTATATGGTTAAAAGTAGTTTCATAACTTTTATATATTGCTTCTATGGTAATATTTTTTTTAGAATTATTTCATCAAAATCACATTTGAGTTTGTGAAAGCCGTTAAGCAGTTCTTTACTCACTGAGATCACTTTACACTGTGCGCCATGAGAGCCCTTGATAGTTGGATCTGAGTGCACTAATGCCCAGCTTCCATTTTGATCATGAATATGACAATCAATAATAACGCCCCACCTTTTCCAAATACGGCATTGTAAAATTTCATCTTCTGTATCTCTGTCAAAATCAAAACTCCATGAGTATTCATCATTATTTTTTGCATTTTTAATTGCTTCTTCAGAGGTGAATGTCGCTATAGAAAAATTGAACATTCGATTACCAAATGACTTTGTATCTAAGTTTCCATCTACAATACGATACTCAACAATTTCATCTTCTAATTCAGTGTTTTCTACGCCAAACGAAGTTTTTTTAGCACGAATTACCCAACGTTCGCCTTCTTTAAAAAATTTCGGTTCTTCCCAAGAGTAAGTATCTAAAGGAAAAGTTGAAAATCTACCTTCCCCTCTATAGGATATTATTTCATACCATGGCGGCATCGCATTGCCACCATAGGAATTTTCTACAATTGCGTCAAAGAATCCATCGTTGTCTAAATCCTCAGTAAATATGATAAGGTTGATGCCATCATCACTTGATACAACATATTTATTACCGTTAACATCAGCGACAATTTTGGCGGAATAACAATCTGTTAAGAATAAGTCCTTTGGACAGCGTTCAGTCGCTTCCTTACCCCTAATGTACCTTTTATAGATTACATCGGCACGCAGTGGAGATTCTTTCTCATTGTCATCAAGTTTTTGTATTATGGTATTAACTTGATCATTTAGCGTAGTGATATCCACGCCAAGCTCTTTTTGCATGTCAACTAGAAGTAATTCACTTCCAGATGTAGCAACAACTTGTCCTGCATTATTGCCATCAAGATTATAAACTGTGAAGCTTGCTTGAATACCGTTTGCTGTTGCTCGAGGAGAGATGAGGAGTAATAATTGTGCTTTTTGCAGGGCCATAAGCTCATCAAAATTTGCATCTCCAAACTCAATTGCTTCGAGCCATAATTCTTCAGTAGCAATTCTGTTTATCAATTGCAGTCGGAAGTTACTTTGAGAAAAAATTTCTGCTACTATATCAGACGTTAAACTACGCAAAAAATCTTCAGGCAAACCTGTTTCCTCCGGTGATAGAGTTTTTACTACGATAGCTTTATCAAAAGGAATACGTTCAATCAGTTTAGCCGCAACATTTCCAAGCTGGGCTTTTAATGCGGATTCATCAGGAACTGCAGGTGATGGCATTACGCTTCCAAACCACACGATTAAGAAGATAGATTTCCAACTAATCATTTTTTTGAATTCCTATTTTAAATGTTTAGCTATTTGCCAACTATTAATAAGTTCATTCCAAAATTGTACAAAATCTGATTTGGAGGGTCCTTTAAGGATAAAACTAGTCATTTTTTTAGGTAACGGATCTACATATCCTACACCTGGACCATATCGAGTTTTATATAGTTTTCTAATTGCAAACTCTGTTTTATATCCCCATTTACCATCTATGAGCCCTTGGTATAGATTAAAATTTTCTAGACTTTTTTGGATGTTTTTCCTTGAGCCTAGATCAAAGGTTTCAAATACTTTTTTGGTATTTTCTATTGCTGTATTAAAACCAGACCATTCATATTTCCAATCCTCAAAGAATAATGAACGCTCAGGAGGTTTAGGTGCATACCTAATTAAGGAACCGATGGTATTTTCAGATACAGGATTTCCAATATCATACGGGACATTACCATTAAAAACATCAGAGGATACCATACCCTTTTCTACTTTCTTTTTTTGACCGTAAATATCAGTATATGATATACTTAATATCCTAGGAATTGGGCGCCCTGAGCCACCTTCACCAACGTAATCAAGCCTTCCTTGTAACGTTGATTGAAGTAACCCAGGAGCCCAAAACCATTTATTAGGATAATTACTAGAATGGTAATAACCCTCTGGGATGTCTGATTGAATTGGTGCAGATCTGGCGCTAATGAAAGTCCCATCAACACTTATATCTGTTTCATAAGAACCGTTTACACCATCAAAACCAGAGTCTTCTAGTTTAACAATAATTCGTTCTGACGTATCTACTTGGTCAGTAATTAGTAATCTGCCCATTATATAATAAGTTGTTTCGCCACAAATATCTCCATAGAGTATTCGATCCATACTGGGTTGAAACGGAAAGTACGAACACGACTCACCACCTTCATTTAATTGCAACCTGTCTGCGCGATAGCCTCCAGTTGAATAGTCGATCAACTGGTAATCTGTGTCTGATTGACAATACGGTCGCCCCCCAACAAAAGTTGGATCCTCAACTTTTGTTGGGGGCGAGCTGCCTTTATAATCTCCGAGTGGCCTATTTGGATCAAATATCCAATCATAAGGGTCTACATTTTTACCAGGGCAGTTAATTTCATAATATTCTGTAGAAGTTTGCTTTTTGTAATTTATGGGAAAAACTTGATATTCAAATCTGTTAAGTTTTTCCAAAATTCCTTTTAAATACCGTATATCGGCAAAATCAGATGCTCTCACTTTATCTATAAAATTACTTTGTAATTTACCCTCTGTGTTAGCACCTATTACAATTTGAGCAATCCGCATGAATAAATAATCATCTACATATTTCCGTTCGGTAAAATTGATTGTTTCCGCCATATAGGAACTAGAATTTTGGGTTACCCACAACAATAAGTTTGGAAGAAACAAATCATTTTGCTCTGAAATATCTGATAGTGAATATATATCTGAAATATGAATATTATTCAAATAAAGTTCGGAAAATTCCACTAATTTATTGGGTATGATTGGTTTAACCTTTTTCTCAAAATAAAGCTGTGTTCCTTTTTTACCATAACGAGAATTTGAAAGAATTAATAAATCTAATAATGGATCAATAAACAGATACCCTTCAGCAAGGGCTTGCTCATAGTTGCGAATGGCTTGATCTACTTCACCACGTTGTTGAAGCAACCGAGCGTTATGATAGAACTCTGCATAAGTATTGGGACTTGAAATCAAACCACCAGTTTGACCAACTTTCTGAATTTCTTCCAATACTTGCATCATCTGTTTATTCAGATCAGTCACGTCTATGCCTAGATCAGTCTTTAGATTTATGGGCAGTAAGACACTTCCGCTTGACGCAAGTGTCTTGCCTATATTGGGACCAGTCAGTGCGTATGCGGTAATTGACACTTCAACACCTGATGAAATTGCCCGAGGCGACATAAGTAGCATAATATCTGTATTTGCACTGTTGAAAAGCTCACCAAAATCAGCATTGTTGAACTCAATAGTTTCTTGCCAAACGTCTTCCATCGCGGCTCGGTTTATCAAGTTAATTTCAAATTCAGAAGTCATCAGTAACGCAACTTCTAGATCAGATGTAAGCTTACGAAGAAAGTCTTCTGGAAGCCCTGTTTCATCAGGTGAGAGCGACTTGAGTGCAATTTTTTTGTCCATTGGTAGTTGTTGTACAAGCTTAGCGGCCACATCGTTTACGATATCGGTAACCTCGTCAGCAGCAGCATTAAATGAATTCGCAAAGGTCAAAAATAAGCCAAGCAGGATAGAAAGGAATGTAGATTTCATTGGTCGAGACCTTTGATGTTATAGATTTTCAATATCGATTGCATCCCCAGTTGTGTCTATCTTTATAGTGTCCACGTTCAAACCAAGGTCTAGCATAAGTAAAAGTAACACTTCCTCGAGCTTCATCGAAGAAAGTTTCGTCTCTACTGAGTAGGATCGTAATGTGCTGTTTGACTTTAAGAGGTCCACCTCCTGAACGTGCTTTGCTTCAAGAATTTTTGTGATCTTGAGAACATCTGATGTAGAGAAGAGTTTGAAGTTTAGAGTGTAAGTGCTTAGACCAATAAGCGGCTTAGGAGCAGGCGCACTTATTGCCTCGAGAAGTAGGCTAATCTCAACGCGCCGGTTTACCCCAGCATTTGGCTCTGCGGGGCGTTTAAGCTGCGTTTCACCAAGCCCAATGCTCACCAAAGCGGTTGGCTGTACCGGGAAACGTTGCACAAGGTATTTGCGCACAGATGCAGCCCGCTGTTCAGAGAGCGTTTGATTGTATGATGCCGAGCCTTTGGCATCTGTATGCCCCATGATCAGATACCGACCAGAGCCAAGATCAGTTGAAGACAAAGCTTCACCTAGGGGCTTGAGCTGCTCAATCGCCTTAGGTTTCAGGGCAGCACTATCAAAGTCGAAGTACACCTCAATGTTGATTGATCGTGCAACATCGACATCAAAATTGCCTGAACTCGAGGTAATCGTTTTTCGAACTGGTTTGCGTGCCGTACTCGCGCTCAACCTATTCTTGATAGCATTTGCATCCGTGGTGTCCGTCAGAACCCGATCTTCTTGTATGAATGATATTTTTTGGGCGAGTACAAAACTCATCTCACGCGCTAGATCATCGACAAGATCAGACATGGCAGCATCAAGGCAGCTCTTAAGACAGCTGCCTGCGTTCCTTGGCAGGACAGCGCTTTCTGGTGTAGTAATGCTAAACGTTGTCAGAAGCTCTTGAGTATTGGCATTGTAAATCGTACCCTTAGCGCTTGCTTTCATTGTGCGAGCATTTGAAGTCTCTTTGATCTGGGGAGCAACCGAGTATGTGATTGCAAAGTCATTACCCGAAAGGTCTGCACTGCGGATAGCTTGTAAAAGAGCTAGCTTACTAAAGCTGGTTACCGCATTCGTGGTTTTAGTGCTTGAACGAGTATCAAGCTGCTGAGCACGCAAAAACTTAATCAACTTTTCATCTAGTGCGGTATTCATTTCTACAACAGTTACACTGGTACTGTCTGTGCTTTGATTGGCCAAAAGAAAAATCTTAGATTTCTCTGCATCAGACCAAGCTAAGCTGGGGGCAAGCATTACTGCCCCCAACAGAATTTTTATCAATACTTTCATTTTCATGACAGGTGTACTCTAAAGCGCTTCAATTGAAAGTTTTGTGCCGAATGAGCTAAATCGGAGGCGGTCAATATCTACACCCAGATCAAGTAGAAGCATCATGATCCGTTCCTCTAAGTCGCCCAAGTCTTTGTTTGTAGTGACTGAGTAAATTCTTTGGGTGTTATTTGACTTCATAAGCTCGATTTCACGAACGACACTCGCTTCTAACGCACGCACTGTGCGTAAGACATCTGAGTTCTTCATTAAATTGAATTCAAGAGTGTAAACACTTTCAAGAACACCATCTCCTGCAGCAACACCACCCGATGCAGAACCTGTTATGCTTCCAGAATAAGCACTGTCTTCAATGACAATATGAAGTTTCTGAGACAAAACGGCACCCAGCTCTCGTGCGAGCTCTCGAGATACCTCGCCAGCCTTTTCAATGACACACATGTCGTTACACATGCTTTCTTTCTTTGGCAGTGTAACTGTTTCAGGTGCACTTACCTCAAAGGATGATAATGCACGTAATGTTTTGAGATCATAGATCTGACCGCGCACACGAACAGTCAATTTGCGTGTCATCGACATCTCTTGGATGTTTGGAAAAATTGCAAAAACGATACCAAGCCGACTTCGTACTGTTGCATCTGTTGTTTCATTGGCAATCGACAGCGTTTGAATCAACTCTTGTTTAGTGCGATATTCATTGTAAGAAAAGCCAAGCTTAACCGCGATCATGTCTTCGTCGATAACAGTAATATTTTCGCGGATTAAAGATTGCTGAAGCTCTGCAACAACTCGTGTGTATATTTCACTTGAACGACTTACCGCATTGCTGTCACTGTCCTCGCCAAGCACTACTACTCTAATTGGTGCTTCATGGGCCGTAAGTTGGCCTGTCAGCAATAATATTACAGACGTTATTGATAAAAATAATTTACGCATTTTTGACTCCTATATTGTAATATTTAAAGTATCAAAGTGAACCCTTGTGTCAATCTATTTATAAGGTTTGAAAGTCATATCTTTTAATCAAATAAGCACATTCTGGCTAGCCAGACACAGTGATATCTTCAAGTGTAGGTAGAAATTATTTTGGTAGATATGAAATTATCTCTAATTGGTCTTTCGATAATATTTACCAGCACATTCTTTTATCTTATTCACTGAATTAGGTGGATATTGATCTGACGAAGCAATTTGAACTAAAATAGGGGACTTGACACGAAATCCATTAAAATCAGTATACTCAATCTCATGAACACACTCATTACCAAAGTTCCAATCAGTGCCATTACTCGATGCAGATGATTGAATAAAATCTACATAAAACCAACCTATATCTCTATCTTTCATCATATTTAAATCTCTGTCTAGATTTCTGCATATACGTTCTTGTGATCGTGTTTTACTGTAACAAAATTTTATTTCGTATGATGTATCCACTTTATCTTGGATATTAATACTACCAATAAAATACCCGTTTTTTCCGATGGAATAATATATCACTCCCGTCCGGGAGATAGTGGTTCTGTCCAAGGCCATTTGACCAGATTCCATGAATGAGACATGTGTTTGAGTTGCACTCTCACCTATTGTTGCACCGCGAATTTTATCAATATAATATGTTTGAAATTTACTAGATTTATAGTCTGCAGATATCAACTCAGCAGCAATTGTTCGAGCTTTTCCGATCGTCAGCGTATCAAAACGGTTCCAGTTCAAATAGGTTTGTTGGAGCCAGGTAGATAATAATGGAGAAAATGTTATTTTCTGATCAAGTATCGGCTGTACCAAATCTATAGGGTCACTCCCCAATAAAAGCGCACCCAAATTTCCCAATTCTTGTGGAATGTTTTGTTTTATTTTTTTCTCAAAATATTTTTTCGTACCGGCTTCGCCATAACGTGCATTTGCAAGATCAAGCAAATCGGCAAGGGGATCTACAAATAAATATCCTTCAGCTAGTGCTTGCTCGTAGTTCCGCATGGCGAGATCCACTTCTCCACGCTGTTGCAGCAAGCGAGCGTTATGATAAAATTCAGCATACGTGTTTGGACTGGATATTAATCCTCCTGTTTGTCCAACCTTCTCAATTTCAGCCAAGACTTGTGCCATTTGTTTGTTGAGATCGTTTACGTCGACGCCAAGATTAGCTTTTAGGTCAATCGGTAAAAGTACTGAACCACTTGAAGCCAGTGTCTTACCTATGTTGTTGCCAGTCAAAGCATAAGCAGTAATAGCTATCTCAACGCCTGATGATATTGCGCGAGGTGACATCATTAGCATCACATCAGCGTTGGCGTCTTCATAGAGATCATCAAAGTCCGCGTTGTTAAATTCGATAGCTTCCTGCCATACGTCTTCCATTGTAGCACGGTTCGCTAAGTTAATCTCAAAGTCAGAGGCAGTCAGCAGTGCGGCTTCTAGATCAGATGTAAGCTTACGAAGAAAGTCTTCTGGAAGCCCTGTTTCATCAGGTGAGAGCGACTTGAGTGCAATTTTTTTGTCCATTGGTAGTTGTTGTACAAGCTTAGCGGCCACATCGTTTACGATATCGGTAACCTCGTCAGCTAAGACCATAATGGGCGCTAGCATTATTAGAATAAAACCAAAAAATAGCCTTCTTAAATATTTCATCTCTTTAACTTTCTAATTTCCGCATACACTTGTAATTTTTAATAAATTATCTTCACCACAGCCGTATAAATCTCTCCAAAAATTTATAAACTCCTGATCTGAGATCCCAGATTCATCGAAGCCATAGTCTGCGATATATTTACGTTCAGGGTAATAACTATCTAAATAAACAAACAATTGTTCTAATGCACTTTTAGTTATTTCCCAAGATACTCCGTTAGTTTCCCACTCATATAATCCAAGTCTCTTTAGATCCGTTTGTAAAGCGACGCGATTTTCGAAGGTCAAAGAATAGAATACTGTTTTAATATCAGAAATCTTTAAAGCAGATTGTGTAGCTAATGTAGAATTTTTTATATAATTTGGTAAAGACAACTCAATGTTCATGGCAGCAAACATATCTAAATTATATTCCCAGTTATTCATGAATTGTGATTGTGGCTTTAATATTTGTTCATCATCAATTAACCAATCAGCCATTCTATTAATTTCACCACCGACAACTTGTGCCCCTGATGTTCTAATGCTTTTATTTTTAGGATAGACGGTTTTTTTATTACCATTAATATCCGTATAATGAATTTCATGGATCTCATTCAAGCCAATGGAACTTTGAACAATACCAGGAACGTATAGCCAGTCGTTGGAGTGGAGCACATCAAAACCAAGACCTCGTACAAATTGTGTTGTGTTTAAATTTAAACCGTTAGGATCGAATAACGTTCCATCTTTTGAAATGTCGAGGCGCGCCCAATTCGTACTATTTTCACCATACATATTTGTATTAAGGAAAATGGGTTGATTAACGTCAACGGAGTCAGTGATGAATAAGCCTGCGATTACACTGAAATCAAAAACGGGTGTGCCATCATCCAGATATCTCAACTTTACGTAATCATCAATTTTGTAGTTATTTTGTGCGTTTCTCATCATGCTTAAAATACAAAAATCTGCCCACAGAAGGCGATCTGAGTATGCTACAAAAAAGAAATCAGCGTGTTTCTTGACCAAATCACTATAATTATCACTCGTTTTATTATTTGGTAAATATTTCCCAGATTGTAATGGATAATCCACGGCAAAAAAATCAACCGTGTTCTTTACTTTTGTATCTTCTAATACTGGAACCTCATTCCAGTATTCTAAGGCTTTATCAAAATCTTTTATCATAGGAAATCCTGTTTCAGTACTTTCTTTTTGTGCCTCAACTTGTTTTGTAATGAATTTCTGTTTCTCCTCTAATGATGTAAAATAACTGACATATGAACTTGGGTCGCTCGATGAATAGCCAACACTGCCACCTTTAGCAATTTCGCATGGACCTAAGTCAGAGATATCCATAAATTCTATTACATCTTGCGCTCCACCAACCATATATGATGGTGGAAAATAAAAATCTAAATTTGAGATTTTTTCTTTAAACGGAATAAAACGTTTTTGATCATTATCATATATCGACAATGGGGCTGTATTATATCTTCGCTTAAATAGTTTTGCCCCAAAGGATTTTTCAAGCTCCTTAAAAAAAAGCTGTTGGGCACCAGTATCGTCTATGATTTCCATTTCAGGAAGTGTCCATGCAGATCCCGACCCCAGGACATAGTTTAAAACTTTAATCTGGTCAAAACCAGCATTGTTAAGTTCTGCCTCGATGTTTAGCGCAAGGGGTATATCTATGTCAGTTGAAGCCTTAACTTTGTCGAAATAGTTGTTAGCAAAGGATCCATCTTTATAATTTTCGATAACCCTTCGTGAAGCTTGCAATAAAATATATTCTCTTACTTCTCTAACGCCCCAATTCTTTTTATTTTGCCCAAACCGCTTTCCCTGAGTTTTAAGGAATAGATTTAGTAACTGTGGAAACCTGAAGTTATCGACACTTATGGAGCACTCGTCTAGCCTCGGTGTGTCCAAATTACAGTCATCGAAGATTTCAAAATTAGGATCTAGCAAAAGTCTAGAATATTTTTCAAGTTCAATATTTATGGATGGATAAAGGGTCTCTGCTAAGTAATTAACTGCATCTGAACCAAAATAGCTCCGGCTGAGCTGAGTGGCAGTTTGGACCAAGTCTACCAGGTAAGGTTTAAGCTTAATTGCTTCAATGAGGCTATCTAGTGATTCTAGCCCCTGAGCTTTTATTTCCTGTAGTTTATAATTCGCAAAATGCTGTTCGAATGTCTGCGCATTTTCAATAATTATCTGTTGGTTGAGCACAGCATCAATTTTTTCATTTAGTACTTTTGAGTCAGAAGCGGTTAAAATCTCTACTTCTTCATTGGCTTTCCAGTCATAGATTAGCATAGTAGATGGAACAGTTGCGATGACAGATCCAACGCTGTCATCGCTCATCGAGTACAAATTTAATGACACCTCGAAACCGCTAATGGTAGTGGAATAATCAATGACCAATAGAGATTGAAATTTTGATTTTTTAAATATTTCTTCGAAATTAGAGTTGTTAAATTCAATATCTTTTTCCCAAACCATTTCAAGTTGGGATAAATCAACAACTTTTGTTGTAAACTGAGTAGTTTTTAAAATTCCTGATTTGGAAAGATCTGTGATTAGTTTTTCTAATCGTTTGTTGTTGGATTCCTCATTTGCATTTCTAACCATCACACCGACACTTGGTCCCCATACGTCAGTATCGAGCTCAGATATTAATAAAGTATTAAATTGCCGCCTTATTTCATTATTTGAATTAGCCAGAGCACTAGCTGCAATCATATTAAATATGAGAATTAGAAATAGAAAGATTTTACGTAGTTGAATAATCATAAATGATACTTTCATAATATTAATTTTCTGCCTAAATGGATGTTCGATCTATTGCTGTTATTCATTATGTCTGGAAATTCAGTATATCAAAAAGAGACTTCGTTTCAACATTTTTTTAACTGATGTCCACGAGCCAATCTTGTTTCAGATTAGGATTCTTCTGTAATCAACACACAATAATTTAACTGTTTCGGCCTAACCCACATCTCATTAGTTATCTTACGGTCCACTGGCGCCAAACATACTCTGCGCAGTTATAGTCTTCTTTAATCTTTCGCTCTTGCTTGAGGCAATGTTCTGCCCAATCAAATGCTGACAAATTGAGACCTGATGCTGCTTGGTGTTCGCAACTCACCATTGTTAACATTTCCTCTGCCACTTCACATGGTGTAGGCCATGGAATGTAGGTTGTGTACTTTCTG
>Ga0206127_1005063_pt1 | contig 11260 bp, 9 predicted proteins | sample Helgoland_Spring_6_FD_148646 | JGI IMG/M metagenome (GOLD analysis project Ga0206127, IMG submission 148646) | Pelagic subsurface seawater microbial communities from Kabeltonne, Helgoland, North Sea - Helgoland_Spring_Bloom_20160419_1 | ecosystem: Environmental > Aquatic > Marine > Epipelagic ...
TTAGGTTTGCTCATGATAGGTTCAGACATCATCTTGATCCCCAAATATGGATTGATCGGTGCTGCTGCCGCCCTGCTTGTAGTCTTTACCCTGCATGGATTATCTAAATTAATACTTCTTAAAATGACTTATAATTTTTTTCCTTTCACTACCAAAACTATTTTAGCAGCCCTAACCATTTTAGGGTTACTTTTAATTAATTGTTTTATACCGCTATTGATCAATCCATTTATTGATATGATGGGGCGATCAGGATTAATCCTTTTGATTTTTTCATTTTCAATTTACAAACTGAAACTATCTTTTGAGATCAATCAAATGATAAATGATCTAGCAAAAAGATTGAATACAAATATATGAAAACCAAAGAATTACTGAAAGAGATACAACCTCATGCTATTTTTATAACCCTAGGTTTTTTATTGGTGATGGCTTTTTTCCATCCCCTGTTCATAGAGAACAAAAGCATGAATCAAAATGATATCTTCCAAGGAGTCGGGTCAGGACAAGAAGTGAAAAAATTTAGAAATGAGACGGGAGAAGAAGCCTTATGGACCAACAGCATGTTCAGTGGTATGCCTGCCTATTTAATCAATATCTCATGGAGTGGTGACCTTATAAAGCATATTCAGCGCATCATCACTTTGGCATTTCCCTCGGCCGCCCAAGTAAGTATTTTAGCTTTCCTTTCCTGCTATTTTATGCTTCTCGCCTTTCGAGTGAGACCTTGGCTGGCCTTCATAGGTGCCATAGCTTTTAGTTTCAATACCTTCAGTATGATCAGTATAGAGGCAGGACATATCTGGAAAGTTCGTGCCATTGCCTACATGCCTCTCGTACTGGGTGCGGTACACACAGTGGTTAACCAAAAAAAGAAGCTGTTGCCCCTAGGCTTATTGAGTTTGGCAGTTGCGTTAGAAATTCAGGCCAATCACCTGCAAATCACCTATTACTTATTGTTGATGCTCACTATTTATGGACTATTTCATTTAGTTGATATGATAAAATCAAAACATTATTCAAAACTTGGCACCCAAGTTGCTGTCTTAATTTTGGCAGGCGTCCTGGGTGTAGGTGCCAATGCAGGTCGTATTTGGACAACTTTAGAATACAGTAAATATTCTACAAGAGGTCCATCAGAACTCAGCAGCAATACTGAAAGTAGGGAAAATTCGGGATTAGATAGAGATTATGTCTTCAATTGGAGCTATGGGATATTGGAATCTTTCACATTTCTCATTCCTAATTTCTCTGGCGGTGCAAGTCAACAAACCCTAGCGATCGATTCCCATTTAGGTAAAGCATTAAGTCAAAATGGTATGACTAGGGATCAAGTGAATAATCAATTAAAAGCAGCGCCTACCTACTGGGGCGATCAACCCATTACTGCTGGCCCTACCTACGCAGGTGCCATCATGTGTTTCCTGTTTATACTAGGTATTCTTATCGTAGAGCCGAAGATCAGAAATTGGATTTTAGTAGCTTGTTTATTTTCAATATTACTCGCCTGGGGTAAAAATCTCGCATGGTTCAATTATACCCTATTTGATTATTTTCCTGGTTATGATAAATTTCGTTCGGTAAGTATGGCCATTGTTATTTTTCTCGTTGGTGTCCCATTACTATCTATGCTTGCCCTTGAGACCCTGTTCAACGGAACAAAAAATCAAATGATGAAACCACTGATCATCAGTGCCGCTATCACAGGTGGTCTGGCACTCACTTTCTTCATTATAGGTGCCTCATTTAGCTATAAGGGTGCAGTAGATGTACAATTGACTAATGTTCCCAATTGGTTTTTAGAAGCGCTGAGAGCCGATAGGCAATCCTTGTTAAAAACAGACGCCCTGCGTACCTTTGTGTTGATTGGATTCGCCTTCGCGCTTGTATATAGTGTGATCAAAGAGAAGATAAAAGTACCCATTGCCTTATTGGGCATTTCAGTATTGGTTGTATTTGATTTTTGGAACGTAGACCGGCGTTATATTAATGATGAAAATTATCAAAGGCAGGCCGTCCAAGGCTTTCTTGATCCTACTCCAGCAGATCAACTCATCAAAAATAATCCAAGTCAGCATTATCGGGTACTGAATTTAAACAACCCCTTTAATGAAGCCAAAACGTCGGCTAATCACAGCTCTTTAGGAGGCTATCACGGCGCTAAAATGAAGCGATATCAGGAATTGATTGAAAATTGTCTCTCAAGCAATCTTGCTGAGATGATTGGTGTGCTGCAAAATGGATCCAAAGATTTGTCCAAATTTACAGCCGTCAATATGCTCAATGCTCAGTATTTAAAATTTGGTGATCAAGCCAATAATGTACTCCAAAATGACCATGCTTTTGGCAATGCCTGGTTTACTGAAAATATGATTTCTGTGAAGAATTCTGATGAAGAGTTGGCCGCCGTCTGTAGTCTTGTGAGTCAAAAAATGACTGTAATGAATGCTGAGAAATTTAAATCTTCACAGTCCGTCTATGATGCTGCAGCCACCATTGCCCTAGAAACCTATCAGCCCAATCTTTTGAAATACAGTGTAAATAATCAAAATGCAGGCTTTGCTGTCTTTTCAGAAATATATTATCCACTTGGCTGGCAAGCTACCGTGGATGGCGTTCCTACCGAAATCAAGCAAGTCAATTATGTGTTAAGAGGCTTAGAGATTCCAGCAAATTCACAAGAAGTTGTTTTTGAATTCAAGCCGGCTGCATATTTCATTGGAAATAAAATTACGGCTGCGTTTTCTGCAACTGTTTTATTAATTTTAGGTTTTGGCTTATTCAAAACCATCACAAAGAAATAACACCTTGGTTTCTGTAATTGTATGTACATTCAATAGGGTAAAATACTTGCCTATTTGCCTAGAAAAGTTGGCAAATCAAACGGTCAGTTCCTCGAAATACGAAATTATCATCATAGATAATAACAGTACAGATGAATCTGGCGCTGCATGTGAATTATTTATAGATATGCACAAAACGCTCAATGTGCACTACTTTCTGGAGTTAAAGCAAGGGCATACGTATTCAAGAAATAGAGGAATTGCAGAATCGAAAGGTGAATATCTTGCATTTATCGATGATGATGCTTTTGTAGAAGTTAATTATATTGAAAATATTAACAAAGCATTTTCAAACCTCGAAATAGTGGCGTTAGGAGGGAAAATAACGCCTCATTATGAATCAGGAAATCCTCCGGTATGGATGTCAAAATATTTATTACCCCTGGTGGCAGCATTAGATATGGGAGAACATAAACAGTATTTCAGAAAAGGAAAATTCCCGATTGGTGCCAATATGGCTTTTAGAAAGAATGTATTTCAAAATTTCGGATGGTTCAATATTGAACTTGGCCGCAGAGGTTCGAAAGGATTAGAAGGCGGAGATGAAAAAGATATATTTTTAAAATTGCATAAGTCAGGAGCGAAAATATTGTATGACCCTAATATCAAAGTCACTCATATCATTCCAGAAAGTAGACTTCAATTGGCCTATATTAAAGGACTTGCTATTGGAGTGGGGAGCAGTGAACGCAAAAGGTTAAAAAGCACTGATATCTTTCAAAAATCCAAGAAAATTTTGTCTGAATTAATTAAAATAGGAGGAACCGCGATTCTCTTTTTTTCTTTCCTTTTTAAGGGAAAAATTCAGTCAGCTAAAATGCTTGTAATATTTAGGTTTTGGGTAGTAAAAGGATATTTCAAATGATTCGCTACGCCTACACCTCACCGATGACCGACCAACCGCGAATCATAGGCTAACTTATTTTTTTATATATCTAAAGCATCTATGAAATGCTGATCTTTTTTTTAAATGATATAAATCAATTGCGACTTCAAAAACATGAATATCTAAAGCTCAATCATTATTGATTTAACTTCTTTGAAATATATTACATTTGCGTCCATAAACATTTGTAATAGCTTCCATGTTGATTTCATGTTTCAATTTAAATTTTGCAATTAAGTAAGTCCTTTTATTTTCAACAAAAGTCCATTTAAACTATAAAAACCCGTTTTTAATTATTGCTAAATGCAGATGCTCATTAAAAATTTTGTTGATAATTTCCTCAAAACAGTACTGTCCATCGTTCGAATATTGATTTTTAGTCGATTCTCAGTTGAAATTCCTAAAACATCAAATGATGAAATTATTTTATTAGGAAATGGCCCTTCTTTTAAGAGTGACTTTTTAAAGCATGAGAAATTCTTTCAAGAAAAAGAGACCCTATGCGTGAATCATTTTCCAAGTACAGAATATTATGTCAAATTAATGCCAAAATATTATATTTTAGCAGGACCTGAACTTTGGCTTGATGATATTGGACAGAAATACATCTCCAACAGTAATACTCTTTTTCAAAACATGGCGAAATACACTTCATGGGAAATTAAGTGCTTTGTTCCCTTTGAAGCTAAGAAGCACTTACGATGGCGTGATCATTTAAAGTCAAACAAAAACATTAAAATCATATATTATAATAATGTAGCGATTGATGGGTTTCCTTGGTTTAAAAACTTGCTCTTTCGTCTTAACTTAGGCATGCCTAGCCCTCACAATATCATGATTCCAGCACTTATGATTTCCATAGCCATGGGATTTAACAAAATTTACCTGTCCGGAGCAGATCATTCTTGGCTTTCTGGAATAAGTGTGACAGACTCAAATGAAGTCCTTCTCAATCAAAAGCATTTTTATGATGAGGGGTCTTCTAAACCCACTCCGATGCACAATAGAGGGGTTGGGAAAAGACGGCTACATGAGGTCTTGCACAAATTCATGACCTCTTTTGAAGGCTATTTCGCAATAGATAGCTACGCTAAAAAAAGGCAAATAAAAATTTTGAACACAACTAAAAATTCTTTTATTGATGCCTTTGAAAGATTCTCACTTGATACTTCAAATGAAAAATAATCTATCAACACTATTAATTTCATTATAAAATTGATGATAAATTAGATCTATAGACCTTCCCAAAAACTCCTTTAAGAAAAAACCTAATCATCAATTTAGGCTGCTTTTATATAACAAAAAGGTGTAACTGAAACCCTATTGATCACGAACGTTAATTTATGCATTTCAAGTAGCTTATTATAGCGTTTTGAGCTGCTAAAATAAATAGTTTATCCAGTATCAGAAAAATTCTATAATAAAAAAAGACTGCATCATTTTCTTAATGAAAATAAATGGGAATCTTTGTGGTCAGTTTTAAACAAAAACTAATATTTAAATAATGAATTTAGAAAATCAATCAATACTCATCACAGGTGGTACTGGTTCATTCGGTAATGCTTTTGTTAAAACTATTCTCAATAAATATCCGAGCATTAAAAGACTTGTTATTTATAGCCGAGACGAATTGAAACAATATCAAATGTCTCAAAAATTCAGGCATGAAGATCATCCTGGGATTAGATATTTTATTGGTGATATTCGAGATGAAAAGAGACTAAATAGGGCTTTCGAAAATATTGATATTGTCATACACGCGGCGGCACTTAAACAAGTACCTGCAGCAGAGTATAACCCTTTTGAATTCATTAATACCAATATAATTGGAGCTGAAAACATCATAAACGCTGCTCTAAATCAAAAAGTAAAGTCTATAGTTGCTTTGTCTACAGATAAGGCTGCTGCGCCAATAAATTTATACGGGGCCACAAAACTTTGTTCTGATAAATTATTCATTGCTGCAAATAACATCAAAGGTGATCGTGATTTCAAATCCATGATTGTACGGTATGGCAACGTAATGGGCTCCAGAGGGTCAGTCATCCCTTTTTTCTTTGAGAAGAAAAAAACTGGAATACTCCCAATAACGGATGATAAAATGTCAAGATTCAATATTACTCTAGAAGAAGGAGTTCATTGGGTCATGAAGGCACTTGAGACTGGACTAGGCGGTGAGATTTTCGTTCCAAAATTACCAAGTTATGAGATAAAGACAGTTGCTGAAGCGATTGCTCCAGAGTGCAAACATGAAATCATAGGTATTCGACCAGGAGAGAAAATTCATGAAGATATGGTCAATGATAGTGATGCCCTAAATACTCTTGAGTTCGAGCATCATTATATCATACACCCCAATAACCAAAGGTGGCAAGAAATTAGAGAGAAATTAATAACTACCAAAGCAGCCCATGTGGTTGAAGATAATTTTTCTTATAATTCCGGTAGAAATACTGATTGGTTATCCGTAAAAGAACTTCGGGAGTTGATCATAGAGCACCTCGATCCCAATTTTAAAGTTTAATGTTGAATCTACCTATCCCATACAGTACTCAAGAAATAACCCCAGACGACATCTCTGCTGTAACTAAGATCCTTAAGAGTACATTTCTTACTCAAGGGCCAGCTATCTCTGCCCTTGAAGAGTCCTTTGCCACTTACACCGAGTCGAATCATTGTGTTGCCGTCGCCAATGGTACTGCGGCCCTACATTTAGGTATATTAAGTCTTGGTGTCGCTGCAGGAGAGAAAGTCATTACCTCGCCTCTTACTTTCGCTGCCTCCGCCAATTGTATATTGTATGCAGGAGCACGAGTTATTTTTTGTGATATTGATAAGGAAACAGGCTTAATGGATCTTGAAATATTACAGGAACTGATTGATTTACATCCAGATTGTAAGGGCGTCATCCCAGTAAATTATGCTGGAATGAGTGTCAACACAGAGAAAATAAGAAAAATCATAGGAAAAAACAGGTTCATTTTGGAAGATGCCTGTCATTCTCCAGGAGGATATTTCATTGATAGTAAGAGTGATAAAGTCAAGTCTGGTTCAAATAAATATGCCGATGCGGCTATCTTTTCTTTTCATGCCGTCAAACATATCGCTGCAGGTGAAGGGGGAATGCTTACTTGTAAAAGTGAAAAAACAGCTAAACAAGCATTAACGTTACGTACGCATGGAATCACCAAAACCAGTGACGATCTGATCGAAAATCATGGTGGCTGGTATTATGAGATGCAAGCTTTGGGCTTTAATTATCGACTTACTGATATCCAAGCAGCCTTGGCATTAAGTCAACTTAAAAGAGCTGATCAAATGATCTACAGAAGAAAATTACTTGCCGAAAGATACCATGAATCCTTAGTAAATCTTCCGATACAATTGCCAGTAATCTCTGAAAATATAGGGCATGCTTATCATTTGTTTGTTATTCGATTGGTGCGACGGACAGAATTATATGATTATCTAAAAAAGCAGCAGATCCTTTGTCAAATACATTATATACCTGTCCATTTACATCCTTATTACCAATCTTTAGGATTCAAGAAAGGCCAATTTCCAAATGCAGAATCTTTTTATGAAACCTGCCTGAGTATCCCTTTATACCCCTCTATGACAGATGGGCAGCAGGATTATGTTATAAATAAAATAAAATCTTTTTTCTAAGATTATGACTCATCTGAAAAGAATCCCCAAATTTTATTTACTGATCCTCCTCATCTGGATATCTAATAGATTTCAAGTAACCTTTAATTCCCTTTGGTTTAACTCAGATAAAAATTAACAAATATCTGTTTAGCAAGACTCTTTTTTGCACAAAAAATAATTATTCACAACACTATTGTGTTAAAAATCTAGCTGATTATTTAAAATTTATTGAAGTTTCTACCGTTTTAAGATGCCAAACGGATAAAAAATTTAAACTTACTTTTGATAACGCTGAGTAACATGGAATTATATTAATGGATAAGAATTATTGGACTGAATTCTATAAGAAAAAAGAAGAGCTAATCACTTTTCATTGTTTACTAAAAATATACTAAAAAATTATTTCAGTAATTAAAAGTGCGCTTTAATTGAATTGAGTATCGAATCAAAGGATACAAAATTAGCCAATGAAATATTTTGGAATAATAAAGTAATGAAATATTTAAAAAATAAAGGGTATAAAACTGTCCATTTTAAATCTGGGTGGATGGCAACTTATAATTCCCCCCTTATTTAGGACAGGGATAGTTCAAATTTAGGTTTATCTTTACGCATCGTTTTAATTAGATTAAAATATTTTTAAGGGGTATTATTGTTGATGCTCGTATGCCTTCTTTCGGACTTGTAAAATTCAATGTACTTTCTAACTCTTTCATATAGCTCGATTCCTCCATTGGCAGGGTTTAAATAGATGTGTTCATACTTCAATGCTCTCCAAAAACGCTCGATAAAAATATTGTCCAATGCTCTTCCTTTTCCATCCATAGAGATTTTAATATCCCGATCTACTGATGCGTTTGTGAAAATCGGACTGGTAAATTGACTGCCTTGGTCCGTGTTGAGAATTTCCGGACAACCAAATTGTTTAATCGCATCTTCATAGACTTGAAGGCACCATTCTGTGTTCATCGTGTTGGAGATACTCCAGTTGAGTATTTTTCTGCTATAGACATCAATGATTGCTACCATATACATAAAGCCGCGCTCAAGTGGGATATATGATATGTCTGCTTGCCACACTTGATTTGGACGGACGATCATCAGGTTTTTGAGTAAATATGGATAGATTTTGTGTTTCTGATTCCTTTTACTGAGGTTCTTTTTAGGGAAAATGGTTTGAAGACCCATGACTTTGTAAAGTCGTTCTATGCGTTTATGATTAACATCATATCTCATATCTTCTTTTAGCCAAGTCGTCATCCGTGGTACTCCATAGAAAGGACAATCAATGAATTTTTCATCGATTAATCTCATCAAACGAAGGTTCAACAAACTCTCGAACTTTCGTTTAAAATAAATTCCAGAACGATGAATTTCCAGTAGATCGCACTGCTTGACAATACTTAACCGACTGCTTTCACGATGAACCAAATGTCGTTTTTGATCCAAACTCATTTCCCCAAGACTTTTTTTAAAAAATCAACTTCGGTCTGCAAACGACCAATTTTACTGTAAAGTTGATCTTTGTCTTGTTCATCATTCGCCTTCTCTTCAGCCTTTTTCTTACTGAATACCTGCTCAGCCCCTTCCAGGAATTCGCGCTTCCATTGAGTGATTTGATTTGGATGTACTTCAAACTTTGAAGCCAACTGCTGAACCGTTTCTTTTTCTTTGATCGCTTCCAGAGCCACTTTCGTCTTGAAGGCAGCACTGAATCTTCGTCTTTCTTTTCTCATATACAACTGTTAAATTTACACTTTAACTAGCTGTCCTGAAATTGGGGGGAATTATATAATATTGGAAATATCTTTTATTCGTTAAAAAGATTGTAATGAAAACATCATCAAAGGCATCAAAAACATGCAAAATATACGAGTCCTTACGAAATAATAAATAAATTATATGTCAACTCAACAAATCTATAAATGCTTAGATGAATCTAGTTTTGAAGGGGATAATGGCTATTGTATAGTACCCCTACGTGCGGAAGATAAGTATTTAATCATGAAATGGCGCAACGAACAATTGTATCACTTACGTCAGGCAGCTCCGCTGAGCCAAGCCGACCAAGACCTCTATTTTGATACCGTAGTGGCTCAATTATTTGAGCAAGCACAGCCCAACCAACTGCTGTTTTCCTATCTGGACCCGAATCAAGTCTGCATCGGATATGGTGGATTGGTGCACATCAATTGGCGCGATCAACACGCAGAGATCTCGTTTATAATGGCAACTGAGCTCGAAAAGAAGTATTTTTCCATTCATTGGAAAAGGTATCTCTCCTTGATTGAGCAGTTGGCTTTTACCGCTCTGAAGTTTCATAAAATATTTACCTATGCGTTTGACCTCAGACCGCATTTATATGCGGTGTTGGAGGAAAACAGATGGATCCGAGAAGCGGTATTGAAGGATCATTTTTTTTATAACGGAAGATTTCAGGATGTTATTATTCACCATAAAATCAAAAGCCTATGACAGACATTAAATTAATTGAATTATCAAAGAATGACATAGAGTTAGTAAGGAATTGGAGAAATAGTAATGAAGTCAGCTCATATATGTATGATGAGGATTATATAACTGAGGAACAACAAGTTGTATGGTTTGATAAAATCAAAAATGATGATACCTCAATTTATTGGATTATAGAATTTAAAAAAAAACAAATAGGCTTGGCGAGTATAATGGGCATAAATAAAATACTCAACAGCTGCTACTGGGCTTTTTATATTGGAGATACTTCAATTAGGGGAGCTGGATTGGGTGGTAAAATTGAATATAATGTATTAGAATATGTATTTAATAAATTAAAAATGAACAAATTAAGATGTGAAGTTTTTATGAGCAATTCAAAGGTTGTAAGTATGCACGAAAAATTTGGTTTTCGAAGAGAAGCTTATTACCGAGAGCATTGTGTAAAAGGAGGCAAAAAATTAGATGTTGTTGGACTTGCAATACTTCAAAGTGAATGGAAAAACTTCAGGGAAATAATGAAAAATAAAATTTATAAGCCCTAATTCCTAGGGTAAAAAAATTTTGGACTTTGTCAGTTAAACAATCCTAGTTGGCATATTAAAAAGACCAATGTCATTGATTAAATATGGAATCTTATTCATTCACAAATATGTTGCTCTATAGTCTGCTTACATAGTATCGAGACTGATAAGATATGAACTAACAAATTTATTATATTGTCTAAAAAAATGAATTTAGAAATTTTAATTAACGGTGAAAGTATGGAATTAAAAAAATCATTATCGATACTTAAGCGATCTATTTAACTTATAAATACTAAAGATTCATGAGAATCGGGGGTTTTAATATTTCAGATAAGAGTTCTGTTTTAATCATAGCTGAGCTTTCTGCCAACCACAATGGTAGCATAGATACGGCCATTGAGACTATTCGAGCGGCCAAACGAGCGGGAGCTGATTGCATTAAGTTACAAACTTATACGGCAGACACACTTACCATTGACAGTGATCGACCTGATTTCCTCATTAAGGGGACTATTTGGGAAGGTAAAAAATTATATCAATTGTATCAAGAGGCGTATACACCTTGGGAGTGGCATGCAAAATTATTCAAAGTAGCTCACCAAGAGGGCTTACTCTGTTTTTCATCCCCTTTTGATCAGACGGCCGTAGATTTTTTAGAAAACTTAGAAGTGCCCGCCTATAAAATTGCTTCTTTCGAAATCACTGATATCCCCTTGATCGAGTACGTCGCATCTAAAGGCAAGCCCATGATACTATCGACAGGCATTGCCACTGCTCAAGACATTGAGTGGGCCCTTGATGCTTGTCGAAGAATGGGAAACAATAATATAGCCCTGTTGAAGTGTACTTCGAGCTACCCGGCGCCCATTGAGGAGGCTAAT
>Ga0206127_1005065_pt1 | contig 11255 bp, 5 predicted proteins | sample Helgoland_Spring_6_FD_148646 | JGI IMG/M metagenome (GOLD analysis project Ga0206127, IMG submission 148646) | Pelagic subsurface seawater microbial communities from Kabeltonne, Helgoland, North Sea - Helgoland_Spring_Bloom_20160419_1 | ecosystem: Environmental > Aquatic > Marine > Epipelagic ...
TCGCTGTTGCGCAATACTTGCAAGATACCAACATCGTCAGTGATGTTGTTAACAAATGCGCCAATGCTCATGTTACCTTCCTTTGAAGTCCAAGTTGCCCGGAAATCAACACGCGAGTAAGCTTCAGCCACTTCAGTTTTAGATTCAAACGCTGAGTAGTAAACTTCGTCAATCCAAGTATAAACGCCGAACACCTCTAGGTTAGAGCCACCTTCGAGTGGGAAGTTATAACTCGCCCAGCCAGTGAACTTACCTTCAGGTACTTGTAGTATCTGATTACCCTTGATGTTCTGCTCTTGGTTTCCTTCGTTAGTCAAACCGCCAAACAGCGAGTCGGGTGAATCAAAGCCAGCTGTATCCTTGGCAAACAAGTCTTCAGTATACTCACTAGGGGTATAGCTGAAGTTACCGCCAAGAGTTAACTGATCAGTAGCCAACCACAACAGCTCTGCTTCGATACCCATGATCTCGGCCCCTGGTGCTTCCTGCACGGAGTTAGTTTGGCCACCGATACCGCTAACCTCTGTTACAACAGTGTGAATAGTTTCATAGTCGTAGAAGTAGGCTGACGCATTCAACTGAACCGTGTCATCCATAAACTGAGACTTGTAACCAATTTCCCAAGCGAGTAACTCTTCTGGATCATAAGCTGCTGTTTCACTGAAGAACACCAGATTGTAACCACCTGAGCGATAACCCGAGGTTGCTGAGAAATACATTAAGGTATTGTCGTCAACATTCCAGTCGAGATTAATACGCCCGGTAAACTTCTCGTCAACACGGTTGTAAGGACGATATACACTCAACGCAAACGGTATACCACCGTTAGTGGCTAGTGGGGTAGGTGTAGGTTGTCCTTCAGCATCAAGTACCAGAGCACCGGTCGCATCAGTCACCAAGCCGCCGTTAACCGCGTTTATTCCGACATTACCGCCGTATAAAGCTAGGAAGCTGTTATTGGGATCACCAGGATCGCCACCTGTTTCAGAATAACGGAACAGATTTTCTTCAGCGGTGACTTCATCTTTAGCGTAACGAATACCTGCGGTTAAAGTGAATGACTCATTGATGTCCCAAACGCCTTGTGTATACGCCGCAAAGGCCTCACGTTCGGTTTGAGTTGCATAAAGCAAGTCAGTGGCTCTGGTATTAGGGCCGTGTTTAACATCGAGATCAGCGTTAGTACCGTTATCCCCATACCATGCTGAAGTATAGAGGTTATCGTTACGCGAAGCGGGGAGGAGGCTTGCATTCGGATTATCTACTGCATAGTTGACGGCACAGGATGGAGCCGGGTCGGCTACATTACAGCTGTTTTTTGCACTGTACAGGGTCGCCATTTCGCGGCCTTGAAACGCCAAGTTGCTGGCACTTATACCTTCCAAACTTGGAGCTCCGATAAATGCTGCAGCGCCGGCAGATAACGCGGTGTTATCGACATAGGCATTCAGCAGACGGGCTTCATCCACGGATGAATAAAAATCACCGCGTTGATCAATGGTGGCATCATAAAAGAAGATTCCCGATGTTACCGATAAGGTATCACTGAAGTTGTAGAACGCCTGAAACTCGTGGGAGGTATAGTCAGCTTCATGATTAACATAGAACTGGCGATCGTGAAATTCACTCGCTGTATTGTCATCATCAGTGGTGCGTTGATAAGAGAGCTGATTGTAACCATAAATGTACTTTAACTGTAAGTCTTCAGAGACATCCCAGTTTAAGGTCATTTGAGTGGCTCTTTGATCAAATATTTCCTGGTTTAAGCCATTAGTAGCCGCACAAACATCATCGCCTTTAATGTCGCCTGGGAATACACATTCGTTATATCGTGCAGCACTTTCAGGGGAGGTATAGTTAAAGCCGTCCAGTGATGCCGCAGCATTCTGAGTCCCATTAAAATCGCCAAAGTCGACGCCGGCACGACTATTTTGAGCCACCACTAGCTCACCTGTGGCGGGGTCGGTGAAATTATAAACTGGAGCACTCTGGACCCAGTAGTCGCGAGACAGCCCTTCGGAGATTGGTCTATTGGGATCACTCTGGTCGATAGCTCGAAAACCTGGTACCAGCGAAAATGTGTCGCGTTGGCCAAGGCCTTGCTCATTGGTAACTACCAAGCCGGCGCCATTAGCACCACCAAAAGAGCGGTCAATTTCCATATCGTTATGACGGAAGTCTATTGAGATATTATCAGCAACATCCCACTTCAAGGACAGGGCGATGTTTCGGGTACCAAGACCGTCGAGATCATCTCCATTACCAATTTCTTCGATAACACCATCACGGTCACGCATGCTGAAATTTACGCGTGCTGCTAAGACATCCTCGATTAATGCACCTGAAGCCATACCGTAATATTCTTCAGTATTAAAGTTACCTAATACGCTCTTAAACGCCCACTCACTTTCGTAGGTAGGTTGCTTGTAGAGGATGTTGATCGCTCCACCAACTGCGTTACGACCGTAAAGCGTGCCCTGTGGACCACGTAATACTTCGACACGCTCCACATCCCAGAAAGTACCGGCTGTGGCTGTTAACAAATCTTCTGAATAAACACCATTTTGATACGTTGCTACACCGGGGTCTCCACCGAGTGCTCTAAAGTTACGTCCTACACCTCGAACAGTGGCATCGTAGGGCTGAATAGTCATAGCCGGTACGAAGTTTTGCAAATCTTCCTGGTTCCGGATACCGAAATCATCCATGAAGTCGCCAGTGAACGCAGTAATAGAGATGGAAGTATCTTGAATAGATGCTTCTTTTCGTTCTGCGGTGATGATGACTTCTTCGATACTACGTTTGTCTTGCGCTATAGCAGTGGTACTGAAACTAGCGCATATAGCGCTCGCGATCAGCACGTTACTGCCGAGTCTTGATATCTTCATAGGGGTAGAGCCTCGTGTCGTTCGTATTATTAGAATATTATATTTTTCAGAATGAACGAAATGTAATCTACGCCGATTAACTCGAAGGTCAAGTCTTTATTGTGATAAAAACAGTAATTTTTTGAACTAATTTACCCTTACGCATCGTATAGGTTGATGGCTTGATCATCTGCGAGGTCTTTTGTTGTCAAAATCCCAATTTAGCAGGCTGTTGAGGCTAACATTTTGGACTTTTAAGAGCCGATAGAAGCAACAGATGTGCAAACTCTGGAGCTGAATGAGGATGCAGTGTGATTGTTAAATTCTACAAGGTTTGTTCAAATAATCGCGCTAAAACCCCCGGGCACCATTGTTGATGGGCCACGTTAAAAAGTGATTGCTAACCTGTGGGGCATTAAAAATAAAGGGGTGATACGTGGTGATGCTGTACTAACGGGAATCGCAATACGGGGTTAGTCGTACAACAGAGGGCGATGAATTCCCCTGTGTTATTTTTCTAAAAATTGCTAAAGCGTGCTAGAGAGCTGCCCTCAGCTGATGCTGGGAGCTAGCCGTCTTTAAGTGCTGCGCTCCTCCATAGGTCACGGTAATCATAATCAGTCTGTAAAGCTAGGTTCAGACGGTTGTAGGACCCAAAATCACTGACAACGTGAGTGAGCTGTACAATGCCTTTATCAGTCAGGCCGTTTTCACGCAGAGCGGCAATTTCGCTATCGTCGACACCGGCGGGATCACGGTTTACTTTGAGGGCATATTTTAAGATAGCGTTGAGGCGAGGTGATTCCACCGCGGCGATGCCCATTTCCGCCAGTGTTGCTACATAGTCTTCTTCAGCGCCCAAACCATAGTTTAAAATGGTGCAAAAAGCGGCGGTGCAATATGCGCAACCGTTGTCTTTAGAGACTAAGATGCCAACATGCTGAATTTCTGTCATATCTAGCTCGCCTGCTTCCCACAATATTTTTGTCGCACCGAGCTTGGCGGGGAAGTATTCAGGAAAGTTCATCTCGACAAAAAAATGGTTGGGTACTGAACCTTCCATTTGCGTGACCCATTCGAAAATACCCGCTACCGCGGGATCATCGATAGTGTCAGGCTTGATTATTTTAACTCTGGCCATGGGTTGCTCCTTTACTGCGGCTCTAGAATGACTGACGCAGTTCTAATAACCATTGCTGACCGCGATCGAAACTGCCCTCGAATGACTGAAAGGCTGTGCCATAAACACCAGTGACCAAATACTCTTCATCAGTGAGATTACGCCCGGAGAGTGTTGCAGTTAAGTCACCGTTATTATTGGTCCAGCGTGCGCTGGCGCCCCAAAGATCATAGGCATCTGTTTTTAGCAGTTCGGTGTTGTAGGCGTCGTTGTAGGTATCATCGCGGAAGCTCCAGTCAACGCGAATCACCACTATGCCTGCATCGGTGAGAGCAAATTCTTTTGACACACCCAGCGAGCCGGAGGTTTCTGGCACCCTCTCAAACTCAAAGTCTTTACCAATCAGCGTCAAGTTCGTTTCGATTTCGTCGTACTGTGCGTCCAGATAGGAAAAGCTGCCCTCAATGAGCCAGCCATTACCGGGCGCGGCCTGCACTTCTAATTCGAAACCATTAATTGAAGCTTCGCCAATGTTCTCTGTGACCGGCGCCACGCTGTTAAAGACCTGCACTTGTAAATCTTCATAATCGGTATGAAATACAGCGCCATTCACGCGCACGTTGCCATCCATTAATGTGGATTTGAAACCCAATTCATAAACAGTCACAAATTCTGGCTCGTAGGTGGGAATCAGGTCAATATCCGGCGTTCCTGGAGGTGCGGTGAATCCTGCCACCACGGGAGGAAATACACGTTGGGTAAAACCTCCTGATTTGAAGCCTTCAGAATAGGTAGCGTAAAGCATGACGTCGTCGCTTACATCGAAGGACAGGTTTGCCATCGGCGTAAATTCGCTTATTTCGATTTCCTTTTCAATGTTGGGTAGGATCAACGAGCCCGCTTGTAAAAAAGGTGCGTCCAGTGCCGCTAAGGGATTGCCCGGAGGAACTTGTCCGCTTATACCTGCGTAATAGTTTTCATAAATTACCTGATCAGGCTGAAACATCTTTGTTTCGTCGGTATAACGGCCGCCGACGGTCAAATGTAGCTGTTCGGAAATGTCTAAGGTGAACTGCGCAAATGCCGCCCATGCCTCGTTGTCGAAGCCGCCGCCAGAACGGAAATTGGAAATGGTAAAGTCAAGCTCGTTTTCGTTGTTACCGTCTTCTGAGAAGTAGTAGGCGCCGAGAATCCAGTTAAAATTACTGCCGTTGCCCAGCAGTTGCAGTTCTTGGGTAAATTGCTCCTGTTCTAAGTTGTCATAAAACTGTGAGATCCGGTGTGGCGAGTGGTCGCCGTCACGAGCAAATTCAGACTCTAGATCACGCCAAGCGGTTATCGATTTCAGCGTGAGCGTGTCTGAATATTCATATTCAACTGTAGCAGAGAGTCCCAAAATATCGGTGTCTGATTTTGTCGGTGCCGTACCTTGGTTGTCGCCATCGCGGCCCACATAGCGATTGTCATAGCAGTTTGCTGAGGCTGGGTTAGAGGTGACGCCGTTGCCAGCAGCATCGGTGGCAGCACAGGGCATACCTGGGCCAAGCGCCGCGGTGGTGACGTTGTGAATGAATGCCTGAGGTGGCGGTACGGAAGCAACAAGGCCATTGAGTTGACTCAAGTCAGTAAAGTCTATGCCCAGAAGCTCCATAGCAGGACCATTCTCTCTATCCCTAGTTGCGTCTGCTGAGATATCAACACGCAAACGATCGCTGGGTAGCCATGCAAAAGCGACTCTGCCGGTGAGCGTGTCGTCGTCGCCAAGGTCGGTACCGTCGGTTCTTTCGACGTGACCATCTTGCTTAAACGAGGCGAAAGACGCACGGGCAGCAAAGGTGTCAGACAGCGGTATCATCACCGAGCCCGTTAAGTTAAATCGGTTGTCTGTGCCCACTGCCGTTGAAATATCGCCTTCGAGATCGCCGCTGGGGTCAGGCTTTATGGTGGTGATATTGATCGCGCCACCAATAGTGTTGCGCCCAAATAGCGTACCCTGCGGGCCTCGTAGTACTTCCAATTGCTCGATATCAAGAAGATCGAGAATGCCGCCGACGGACCGTGCGATATAGACGCCATCCAAATACATACCGACACCAGGCTCTGTCGTAGGTAAGAAGTCTTTTTGTCCAACGCCACGCAGGAAAATGGCAGCAGAATTCGATGAGCCACCAAATGCTGGATTATTTTCCAGTGTCAGGCTGGGCACAAAGCTGGCGATGTCGGTGAGCTTAGTTGCGCCGCGATAGGCAAGACTGTCGCCGGTAAACGCTGAGATAGCAATCGGCGCGCTCTGTAGTCCTTCTTCCCGGCGCCTAGCTGTTACCGTTACTTCTTCGAGTATCAGGCTGGGTCCGTCTGTCGCTGGCTGTGCGAACGCGCCCGGAGCAATTATTGCAAAGGCAAGTGGGAGGAGGGCGGCGCGACTATTTTGCTTGTTCATTTAAATTCTCTGCGGTTGTTGTCTGTTTTTTTGGGGCAATCTTTTTATTAAATCACCATTCTCAATTGCCGGCTATGCCAATACAGGTACGCTTTTCATAGCCTCAGCGATAGCCTCATCAGAAAGTTCTAAATCAACCATCTCTCCTCGCATGTATTTATCATACGAAGCCATGTCAAAATGCCCGTGACCACACAGCGCTGTAAGAATGACTTTTTCTTCGCCGCTTTCTTTGCAAGCCAGTGCTTCACGGATGGCAGCGGCGATAGCGTGTGTGGGTTCAGGTGCAGGCACAATACCTTCTGAGCGTGCAAACTGCAGCGCGCCGGCAAAGCACTCTGTTTGTGGTATAGCGATAGCTTCAACTAGGCCTAAATCGTAAACATGTGATACCAATGGAGCCATGCCGTGATAGCGCAGCCCTCCAGCATGGATTGGCTCAGGTATAAAAGAGTGTCCCAGCGTATGCATTTTCATCAGTGGAGTGAGGCCTGCAGTATCGCCAAAATCATAGCGAAACTCCCCTTTGGTTAGTGTTGGACATGCAGTCGGTTCTACGCAGCGAATAGTGGGATTCATTCTTCCTGCCAGCTTTTCACGTAGGAACGGAAAGGCTAGACCGCCAAAGTTTGAGCCTCCACCGGTGCAGCCGACCAGCACGTCGGGAACTTCACCGACTTTTGCGAGTTGCAACAGTGCCTCTTCACCAATAATAGTTTAAAGTTTGAGCCTCCACCGGTGCAGCCGACCAGCACGTCGGGAACTTCACCGACTTTTGCGAGTTGCAATAGTGCCTCTTCACCAATAATAGTTTGATGCAGTAATACATGATTAAGTACGCTGCCCAATGCATAGCGAATTTCGTCGCTCTTGACCGCTTCACTAACAGCTTCAGAAATGGCGATCCCCAAGGAGCCGGGGTGGTTCGGGTTTTCGGCAAGTAATGAGCGGCCAAAGTCGGTGACATCCGAGGGGCTGGGGTGTACTTTGCCGCCCCATACTTCCATCATTGTGCGACGATGCGGCTTTGCGTTATAAGAAGCAGCGACCTGCCAAATTTCACATTCGAGCCCAAATTGCGCACAGGCAAAGGCCAGTGAACTACCCCATTGGCCAGCGCCAGTTTCGGTGGTGAGTTTTTTTATGCCTTCCAGTGCATTGTAGTAGACTTGAGGCACCGCCGTGTTGGGTTTGTGTGAGCCAGCTGGGCTAACGCCTTCATATTTGTAGAAAATCTTTGCCGGGGTATCGAGCAGTTTTTCGAGTCTACGGGCTCTGAAAAGTGGGCTGGGTCGCCATAGACGGTATACATCTAATACTTCTCCCGGAATGTCGATGTAGCGTTCTGTGCTCATTTCCTGTTCGATCAGTGCTTTGGGAAATAGCGCGGCGAAGTCGTCGGCCGTAGCGGGCTGCATAGTGCCAGGATGCAGTTGCGGTGGAGGCGGTACGGGGAGGTCTGGAACCACATTATACCATTGGGTAGGCATTTCATTTTCGTCCAACAGGATTTTAGTGTAGTCGCTCATTCCGGGCCCTTGTCAGTTAAGAATTTATCGGAGCGTATGATAGCAAGTTTAAGCGTTATAAACAGTATCTGGTAAAGCTAATCTAGTTTGGGCAATTGGGCCGGCGTAAAAGCCAGATTCCCCGGGGGTTGATTAACGAGTTGTTATAGGGCTGGAGCGGGTGTTTGTTATTTTTAGATCAAAATTTTCTGCGGTATTCTAGGCTTGGTGATAGTTGCACTGCTGAAAAGTTCTTCTGTGATGTGCATGCAGGGTCTTTATTGAAATGGGTGTGACTGTATCGGCGCAAAGGCTATCTATGCTGAGTCTAACCTTCAAAAAATTGTTTCACTGGGAGGGCACTGTCTTAACGTACTAAAGATATGGGGTGGACGACGGGGATTGAACCCGCGACCACAGGAATCACAATCCTGCGCTCTACCAACTGAGCTACGCCCACCATAAACCATTAGAAATTGGTCGGGGTAGAGAGATTCGAACTCCCGACATCCTGCTCCCAAAGCAGGCGCGCTACCAGACTGCGCTATACCCCGAATTCGCTGACATGATTACAGCGGAAACGCTGCGTCAAACGAGGAGCGCATAATACTCACCGAACCCCCTCCCGTCAACGCTAAATCGCGAGTTCCAGTTAACAAAATTTTTACCGCTCGGGCTATGTTCCCAAGTCGGAGTACATGAGAGAATACCGGTCGTTTTTTATCAACTTAGGAATATAGAAGGTATGTCTGCACTGGTACTCGATGGCAAAGCGCTAGCAGCGCAATGGGAACAACAGTTGACTGAGCGCGTTGATGCATTGCGCGCTAAGTCTGGCGGTAAGACGCCTATCCTTGCGACAATTCTTGTGGGTGCTGATCCAGCTTCAGCAACCTACGTTAAAATGAAGGGTAATGCCTGCCGTCGTATTGGTATGGAGTCACTGGCGGTTGAAATGAATGCGGAAACCACCACCGAAGAGTTATTGGCAAGGATTGAACAGTTAAATGATGACCCCAATGTTCACGGTATATTGCTCCAGCACCCGGTACCCCCGCAAGTTGATGAGCGCGCCTGTTTTGATGCAATAGCGCTGTCAAAAGACGTTGATGGAGTCACCTGCCTCGGTTATGGGCGAATGGCGATGGGTGAAGAAGCTTACGGCTGCGCAACCCCCAAAGGTATTATGAGAATATTAGAACACTACAAAATAGAGATAGAAGGCAAGCATGCGGTTGTAGTAGGTCGAAGCCCTATTCTTGGTAAGCCTATGTCGGCAATGTTGTTGGAGGCCAATGCGACAGTAACTACGTGTCACTCCCGCACGCAAAATTTGGCGGAATTAGTGAGGCAGGCTGATATTATTGTTGGCGCGGTCGGTAAACCAGAATTCATCAAGAGCGACTGGATAAAAGATGGTGCCGTTGTTGTGGATGCGGGATATCACCCTGGAGGCCTCGGTGATATCGAGTTGGCTGGTGTTAAAGATCGCTGTGCGGCCTACACGCCGGTTCCGGGCGGTGTGGGACCGATGACGATCAACACGCTAATTTTTCAGACGGTCGCGTCCGGAGAGAAATCGTTGGCTTAACGCCAGCAGTTTGACCGATCAGACCATTAGGCACAAAAGCAGCGTTTGTCGTCGTTGTCGCTTACAGGGTGGGTACGACGACCTGAGTGCCAGTTTTCCAAGCGCAGGTGAATGAATAGAGCAGCACTCACTGCCGATCTATTCATTCGGTGTTTGTTGCACTCTATGCTTTTTTTGGCAGTGGCGACATTACAAGCTGAGCTCTGCTACAGGCACTCAAGACAGCCCGCAAGCTTGCTTCGACAATATCGGCGCTTTGGCCGACGCCACAGTAGCGTTGGCCATCAATACTCAATTGAATATAAGCGATAGCGTCAGATTGTTCGCTGTTGCCAAGCGTGTGTTCTGAATAATCTGTAATGACAACGTCCGCGCCAATTAGCTGAGTCAAGCCTCCGACGAAAGCGTCGAGAGCTCCCTGGCCATTACCGCTGAGTGCCACATGTTTATTCTCGAGTATCATTGTGGCATTGAGTTGATCCCGATTATCCTGTCGAGTTAGCTGATAGCCATCTAACTGTATTGCTTGTGCGCTGCCAATATAGGTTTCCCGAAAAACTTGCCATATTTCTTTGGAGGACACTTCCCCTTCATTTTGCTCTGCTAAATGTTGGACGTGGCGACTGAAATCAACCTGTAACCACCTAGGCATTTGTACACCGTAGTCTTGCTCTAGCACGTATGCGATTCCACCCTTGCCGGACTGACTGTTGATGCGAATGACTTCCTGATAGCTCCGGCCAAGATCAGCAGGGTCAATCGGTAAGTAAGCAACATCCCAGACATCGTTTGTTTGACGACGATGCAAACATTTGTTGATTGCGTCCTGATGGCTGCCCGAAAATGCTGTGAATACCAACTCTCCCGCGTAGGGATGACGCGGGTGTATTGTAATGTTGGTACATTGATTCACAACTTTAATGATTTTATCCATATTGGAGAAATCTAACATAGGGTCAATGCCCTGACTGTACATGTTCATAGCGGCAGTTATCACATCCATATTCCCCGTGCGTTCTCCGTTGCCAAGCAAGGTGCCTTCAGCTCTATCAGCGCCGGCCATCAGCCCCAGCTCAGCTGCAGCAACACCACAACCCCGGTCATTGTGAGTATGCAGACTAATTTGAAGACAGTCCCTTCTGGCAATATTGTCACTCACCCATTCGATTTGGTCGGCATAAACATTTGGCGTGGTCATTTCTACCGTCGACGGTAAATTGATGATCACGGGTTTTTCGACTGTTGGTTGCCAAATATCAGTCACTGCATCACAGACCTCAACGGCGTATTCCATTTCTGTGCCGGTAAAGCTTTCCGGTGAATATTCGAAGGTCCAATCTGTGTCAGGCTGCTGTTGGGCGCATTGTTTTACCCAAACAGCGCCTTCAACCGCTATGGCTTTTATTTGCTCTCGACTCATGCCGAAAACGTGTTCGCGTTGCACCGTTGAGGTGGAGTTGTACAGATGCACAATCGCTTTTTTTGCGCCTGTTAAGGCCTCAAAACTGCGGCTGATCAGCTCCTCTCGAGACTGCGTCAATACTTGGATCGACACGTCGTCAGGAATTAAGTTTTCTTCAATGATTTTTCGTACAAAGTCGAAATCTGGTTGTGAGGCGGCGGGAAAGCCGACTTCTATTTCTTTAAACCCAACTTCTACCAATAGTTTGAACAGATCGAGTTTTTGTTCCGGATTCATTGGTTCGACCAGAGCTTGATTACCATCGCG
>Ga0206127_1005074_pt1 | contig 11239 bp, 9 predicted proteins | sample Helgoland_Spring_6_FD_148646 | JGI IMG/M metagenome (GOLD analysis project Ga0206127, IMG submission 148646) | Pelagic subsurface seawater microbial communities from Kabeltonne, Helgoland, North Sea - Helgoland_Spring_Bloom_20160419_1 | ecosystem: Environmental > Aquatic > Marine > Epipelagic ...
TACGCCGCCCGCGACCGCACTGTGCCGCCGCTACCGTGGCCGAGTATTGCTCCGCCGTTCACACCGCATCTGCTTCGGCTTTTGGCACGAGATGCATCCCGCATTTAGGACAATCACCCGGCCCGTCTTGTTGGACTTCGGGGTGCATCGGGCAAATATAAAGAAATGTGTCGGCGGGTGAATGTGAATGTTGCATGATGAAATTGTTCCTTCATTTGGATGACTGGCAGAATTGGCAAAGTTTCCCGCCTATTTTCCAGAGCAGCAGCCGAAGGCTGTACAATTGTTTGCGCTTGATATGATCCGGATCTTTAAGTCTGCTGCAGAAAAAGCGCTGACGATACGTCTCTAAACTTATTATCTGTGGTAGCGGGAATCAGCAGAATTTACATTTGTTTTAAGTTACAGGTCCTTTTGATAAAACAGGGTCATATCAAGTAGACGTTTCATTCCGCGCGACATTACAGATCTAAATTAATAAATTTGACATGCCCTCGAAGCGGCAGTCATTGCCAAGTACTAGGTGCGTTTTATGAAAGCACAAACCCAAAGCCCGACTAGTACAACGCTGAATAATGCATTCCAACTTGCCATCGAAAGCGTCAAAAACTCCCACGAGACCTGATCACACATAACCAGTGTGGGTTGATCAGTAGACGTCGGCAACAAGTCGGAAACCGACATCTGGGACAAATCCAACCCGGTACCAGTGCAGGTTGCTGGGCCTTCCCACCAATCGCGCTCAATTCCGGTGTGATACAAGCCGATACCAGATGTCACCGCTGCAGCGAGCGCGCCTAGAAAATATACAAACTTGTGACGTAGACCGATCAGAACGAGAAGCCCCAATAAGAAGGCCGCGGCATGGGGATATCTCTGCCAGATACAAATTGCACAAGGCGCATAGCCAATCGCCTGAAACATCCATGCCCCGGCCAGCAGCAAAAAAGAACCAAAAGACGCGAGCATGCCAAACTGGAAAGACTTTAAAGCCATGGATATCCCCCAAACAACATTTCACTAAAGTGTGACGGGTCTTCAGTAAAAGGTCCATCAGAGTAGGGCGTTGTAACCAGAAGATTTTGTATCTGTTTGTAACAGATTACCGACAACGTCATTACAATGGTGCGAAAGCTAAGATGATTCTAGATTCAGCATTCGGATCAGAATTGGCTTCCGTTGCTGGTTGGGTCCACGCTATATAAATGCCCTCTGGCGTACGTGCCATTCGTGGGAAATTGACTGATCCGTCGCCGCTATTCACAGTGACAATTTGTGGGCCCTCACAAGGTGCTCCAAGGTCCAATTTACACGCGAAAATTACTTCATTGTCTTTTTGCCATTCTACCCATGTGACAAGCGCTGAACTTTCGGTTAGCATCATGACATCAACCCGTCCGACTGCTTCCCCAAAATCAATCCGTATAGGCGCATCAAAGTTAGCGCCATTGTCCCGTGAAAACGCAACTTTTACTGCCGGAACATCGTTTGCACCCGTAAACCAAGCAACCACCGCTGTTTGCTCCATTGCATCAATGGCAGGACCGTTAACGGGGCAACCCGAAATTTCCCAACCATCAGGATAAACGATGCTGGAGGGCAACCAATCGCCATCCACTTTCCTGGCAACAGCAATATCGCGAATGTCAGCGTCAGTCTTGTCGCGATAGGCGATTAGGACTGTACCATCTGCGGTGGTCGTGGCCGAGGTCTGACAGCATGTGCAGGTCTGTTCATCTAACAACGAATCTTTCACGAGCACGCCATCCGATCTAATGTCAGTTGTACGCAACTGCATCGCGTCGGGCAGCCTTTGATCGGCGCGATCGAGAATGTTTTTTCCATAAGCCCGACCATCTAGCCAAACACTTAGCAGCGTAGTGTCGTTAATTGGCAGCATGCTTACAAACCCATGCTGGCTTTGCGTGCCGTCTTGGTGCGGTGTCAGAGGTTTGCTCCAAGTATTACCGTCGTCTTTTGAAAGTGCGATGTTAACGTCGTAATAATAGGAGCTTTGATCACTTTCTTGTAACCATTGAACCGCAAATGTTCCGTCAGCAAATGCCGCAATGGACGGAAAATCAGCCCAGTTGACAAAAATCTTGTCAGATTGAGTAACCGTATGGGCATTGCCCCATTCCGCTTCGCTTAGAGTTGCCATTTTAACAGCAAATCCGTTGATACTTGGTTCGGTCCAACTCAACAGAAGACGCCCATCACCCGTTGCGAAAAGCCCTGGCTCCTGTGCGTTTAAACCGATTGGTGGGTCCAACAGCCTAAAGTTCAGCGGCTCTGCAGTCGCAACGCCGCTTGCAGCAACGAAAACACAGGCTGAGTAGATCAAAGTACCATTCAATAGGCGCATCTTCTCACCCCTTTATTCAGAAGGTTAACAATTCGTTTCAAAATTGGTTCGGCTCTTTTGCAAGCCTGACACTCATCTTACGCGAAGCCATGTCGCCATACCGTCCGCTTGATGGCTAAGCATGTGACAATGCAAAAGCCACGCGCCAGGATTATCCAAAACACAAATGATGTCTCTGGTGTCACCCGCTTCAACAAGCGTTGTGTCGCGAAAATAAGTCCGTTCGCCCTGCTCGGAAACTTCCCAAAAGTGATGCCCATGCATATGAATGCCGTGCGCAAATGATGTGTCATTGACCAATTTTATCTGAACGGTATCTCCCTTGCTCGCAGAAATCAGCGGCTTACTGGGCAGGCCGCTTTGATTATTGAAGGCCCAAGTTGCTGTTCCAGAGTGGCTTTTGCCACCCCCGCCACCTTGCATGACAAGTTTGGCCTTATGTTTAATAGCTCCCAGCCGTGGGTGCGCGTTGGCCGGCAATGCAGGAATTGCGCGAGATCGCTTCTTGCGCTGACCAGATACAGCAATTTGGGCCATTTCGATCACGAGCGCTCCACTGGTTTCCAAGATGGCAATTTTGTGGGTTACATCAGCGATTACGTCTGCTCGCTGACCCGGTGCAAGCACGAGCGTGCTCAGAGGCTCGGGGCGTGCGAAAGGCATTCCATCATAAGCAACTAAGAAACCTGATACGCCCGAAATACTGACTGAATAGACGCGATCCAGCGAAGGATTTATCAACCTGAGCCTGACCCTATCACCTAGAAGTACCTCATTTTCTGAAACAAATGCGGTTACCACACCTCCAAGTCGACCAGCTGTTGCAAAATGTTCTGGTCTAAATTCATCGTCAAAATTGCCGCTGACATCAAGTAGCACATTAAACAACATCACGGTAATGTCGCGATCGACATCCGGCGGAACGCTTTCCTCAACAATCAAAGGACCGAACAAACCCCGAGACACCTGATCATACGAAAGATAGTGAGAATGATACCAATATGTGCCTGCATCCGGAACAGAGAAACGATAGTTGAAAACGTCGCCCGGGGCTATCGGATCTTGGGTCAACACATTCACGCCATCCATGGCATTTGGCAATCGAATGCCGTGCCAGTGGACCAGCGTTCCATCGTCAAGGCCGTTTTCCACTTGCACATTCAACTTTTCATTCTGGCGAAGTCGAATTTCCGGACCCGGAACCGATCCATTGAAACCAAGCATCTCCAATCTGTGCTGACCTATTTTCGCGACTGTTGGGCGCGGCTGCAAAGTGACCTGTGTTGTCGCGCCAAACAAAGAGACCGGCAATACAGTAGCGCCCGTAGCGAGTAGGACCTGTCGCCTGCTTAACTTCATTTTCCTAGTCACCCAAACATGTGCATCCATTCTCAAAGGATCACACTGTACGCTATTTATTAAGGGGTGGGAACGCAGACATAATGATACATTTCAGTGCTCTTCAACCCCGGTTACACTGATTACTATTTCCCCTCATTGGCTTTGGAAGATTGGTGGCTTTGCGATGATCTCAACACCCTTGCGTATCGCGATGATCTTGGTTTTCACGCTTTCAGCGCCTTTGGTATATGCGGCAAGCTCTGACAGTTTTTCTAACGCAGCACTCACAGCGCGTTTGGTTTCTGTAGAAGATGGTGTTGCGCCCAATGCAAAGACATTATCGCTGGGATTGGACTTAAAGCTAGGCAAGGGCTGGAAAGCCTATTGGCGCTCCCCGGGCGAAGTTGGCTTGCCTCCGGAAATTGACTGGAGCGGGTCCGAAAATCTGGCAAGCGCCGAGTTGTTGTGGCCAGCACCAACCCGCTTCACAGCATTCGGGATCGAAAATTTCGGCTATAGCAAGCACGTATTGTTACCTATCCAAGCAGTCCTGATCGATAGCGGTACGTCTGCAAACCTGACGGCGCATGTAAGTTTACTGACCTGTTCTGATATCTGCGTGCCAAATGATTTTACGCTCAATCTGACAATACCTTCGGGCCAAGGCATTGATACGAAAGCTGCGGCTCTGATAACTGAATTCGCACAAAAGGTTCCCCAGACACCCGAGACAAGCGATATCGCAGTTACGTCCGCGTCGCTCATTGAAAAAGCGCTGATTGTGACGGCGCGAACCACTTCAGATTTCCGTTCGCCCGATGTCTTCCCTGAGATGGGGCCTTATTTCACATTTGGTCTACCAGATATTCGCCTGAACGCATCAGGGACAGAAATGTGGGCGCGTTTACCGCTTTTGGCAGGGGAAGATGTTATCCCTGAGATCACTATTACAATTACGGATGGCGTACGCGCTGTCACCGACAGTCCTGCGTGGTCTATCACCCCTGCCCCCGCCCCTTACGAAGTTGCGAAACAGTCAACGAGTTTCTGGCAAGTGTTGTCGATCATTGGCTTTGCGTTTCTAGGAGGCGTGATTTTGAATGTTATGCCCTGCGTTTTGCCTGTGCTCTCGATAAAACTAGCATCAGTTTTGAAACATGAAAATCGCCCGGCACATATTGTGCGTGGTGGGTTCTTGATGTCAGCCTTGGGCGTACTTGTGTTCATGTGGGTCCTTGTCACCATCGTTTTGATGCTGCAAGCGGCCGGATTAAGTGTGGGCTGGGGGTTACAATTTCAAAGCCCCGTTTTTTTGTCGTTAATGTTCATGGTACTTTTTGTATTCGCGGCAAATCTGTTTGGCTTTTTCGAGATATCTTTACCCTCTTCAATACAAACCCGGCTTGCCACTTCGGGTAGCCGCGACGGGTATGCGGGTGATTTTGCGACAGGGGCATTTGCCGCGATCTTGGCAACGCCCTGTTCAGCACCTTTCTTAGGAACAGCAATCGCGTTTGCGCTGACGGGTAGCTCGTTTGATGTATTGATAATTTTTACGTCGCTCGGACTTGGCCTAGCCCTCCCTTATCTCTTGTTTGCGGCGCGCCCAAGCTGGGTCACGCATCTGCCAAAGCCTGGCCGCTGGATGGTCGCTGTCAAATGGGTGCTAGGCGCATTGCTTGCGACCACTGCTATTTGGCTATTGTGGGTTCTAATAGGCGTTGCTGGGATCAGGGTCGCAGGGGTTGTGTCTGTTCTGACGCTTGTTTTTCTACTTTGCTCCATACTGCCTGCGCTCGGCTTACGCTTGCGCGCGCTTGCACTTACTGCGGTTGCTGTTCTGGCGCTCATCACTCCCTTTGTGATGGTCCAAAAGGGCGCTGAACGTAGCTTGTCTCAGAACTGGACCGAATTCAATCAAAGTGACATTCCACGTCTGGTCTCACAGGGAAAGACGGTTTTTGTAGATGTAACGGCCGACTGGTGCCTTTCGTGCAAGGTCAACAAAGGTTTGGTGCTCGATCGAGAACCTGTCGCCACTTTGTTGCGTTCCGAAAACGTAGTCGCAATGCAAGCGGATTGGACCCGCCCAAATTCAGACATTGCAACGTATTTGGAGACACAAAATCGCTTCGGCATACCATTCAATATTGTATATGGTCCAAGCGCCCCAAACGGAATTTTGTTGTCTGAAATATTGTCGATTTCTGCTGTCGTGGACGCGTTAGCAACGGCCAGACAACGTAAATGAGCCTATTCATCTAGCGAGAGAAACGGGCCTGGAAAATTACGACTAACTATCCCGATGGTTGGGCGGCAAAGGCAGGGAGCGCGCCTTTAGCAATATCCGCATTTTCAGACATCAGCGGCTTGACCCTGCGCAAGCGTAACGCGTTAACCAAAACAGAAACCGATGACATCGCCATCGCGCCTGCGGCGAAAACGGGCGACAAAAGCAATCCAAACGCAGGATAAAGTGCGCCAGCAGCAACAGGAATAAGCGCTGCGTTATAAGCGAATGCCCAGATCAAGTTCTGGCGAATATTGCGCATAGTTGCGCGCGAGACCTCGATTGCATTTACTACACCTCGCAGATCGCCCGACATCAGCACCACATCTGCGCTTTCAATAGCCACGTCTGTTCCAGTGCCGATCGCAATGCCAACGTCTGCATGGGCCAGCGCAGGCGCGTCGTTTATGCCATCCCCGACAAACGCTAACTTCATACCACCAGCTTGAAGACTTTGTATCGCTGCAACTTTTCCATCTGGCAAAACACCCGCAACAACATCATCAATACCGGTTTCACGCGCAATTGCGTCTGCTGTTTCTTGCTTGTCTCCAGTGATCATCACCACTTTCATTCCTTTATCGCGCAGCGCTGCAATGGCAGCTTGACTAGATGCTTTGACTGGATCGGCGACAGCTATTGCCGCTGCAAGTTTACCGTCGATTGCGGCATATAACGCGGTTCTTCCACTTTTTGCCAATCGGTTCTCTTCTGTTGCAAGTGGGGTCACGTCAACGCCTTCACGTGTCATCAAACGATCGGCGCCAATCAGAACTTTGCGCGATTCCAACTCAGCAATAACACCGAAACCGGTAATGGACTCGAAGGCATCAACACCCAACAAAGCGACCCCTTCAGCCTTTGCACTGTTTACAATCGCATCAGCGATGGGGTGCTCTGATTGGGCTTCTACGGAGGCGATCAACCGCAGCACTTCTGCACGATCAAAGCCCTGTGCTAAGACAATATCCGTCAAGACGGGCTTACCCTCTGTCACAGTCCCCGTTTTATCAAGTGCGACAACACCCACATCACTTAAACCCTGAAGCGCGTCGCCTTTTCGAAACAGAACGCCCATTTCTGCTGCCCGACCAGTGCCGACCATAATCGACGTCGGCGTTGCCAAGCCCATGGCACAAGGGCACGCAATAATCAGCACAGACACCCCAGCTACCAGCGCAAAGGTTAGCGCAGGATCCGGGCCAACGATCAGCCATACGATAACAGTTGATGCGGCAAGCATGAGCACGGCGGGAACGAACCACATTGTTACACGGTCCACCAATCCTTGGATCGGGAGTTTGGCACCCTGTGCATCTTCTACCAAACGGATGATCTGTGCGAGCGTTGTATCAGCGCCGACACGACTAGCTTGGAAGGTCAAACTGCCAGTGCCATTCACGGTTCCGCCCGTGACACTCTCACCCAAGGCTTTTGAAACAGCGAGAGGCTCTCCAGTGATCATGCTTTCATCAACGTTGCTTGTTCCATCGACGACGTCACCATCGACAGGGATACGTTCGCCAGGTCTCACCAAAATAGTGTCGCCAACTTGAAGAGCGTCGATCTCGATTTCAAAAAGCGCGCCATCTCGGAAGACACACGCGGTCTTGGCTTGCAGGCCTAATAGCGCTTGGATAGCCGCCCCTGTGCGCCCCTTTGCACGTGCCTCAAGCCAGCGCCCAAGCAGGATCAATACCACAATTATTGCCGCAGCTTCGAAATAGACTGCGCGCACGCCATCCGGAAGAAGTGCAGGCAAGAAGGTCGCCACAACAGAATAGCTCCACGCCGCGCCAGTCCCCAACGCCACGAGCGAATTCATATCCGGTGCTGCCTTGAATAGGGCTGGCAAACCCTTTGCAAAGAACTGACGTCCGGGGCCAAACAAAACGAGTGAGGTAAGAACAAACTGGATCAACCATGAGGATTGCAATCCGATCGTTCTCTCAATCAGCATGTGAATGCTGGGCACTAAATGTGACCCCATTTCCAAAGCAAATACTGGAAAAGTTAGCACCGCCGCGAAAATCATGCGTTGCGCTTGCGTGCGCGCTTCATCTGCTTTGCGCTCGGCACGATCAATCTGGGCACCTGCCTTCGCGATTTCTGCAGGGTATCCCGCGTCTTTGCTGACGCCAATCAAAATAGCGGGCGTAACCGCGCCCTCTAGATAGACCACCGTTGCCGTCTCCGAGGCGAGATTGACTGAAATGTCTAACACGCCCGCAACAGCTGCAAGCGCTTTATCTACACGACCGACGCAGGACGCACAGCTCATTGCCGAAATGTTAAAAGTCACACGAGACGTGCGCGCTGGATAACCCAACTCCGTCAGGGTTGCCGACGCCGCGCTGACTTGCGCTGCGTTCTCTGCCCTAAAGGATGCCGTTTCCGTTGCCAGATTGACTGAGACCTCGGTCAGGCCTTCGAGTCCCGTCAACGCGCGATCTACACGACCAACACAAGACGCACATGTCATACTTTTAACAGATAGATTTAGCTTTTTCGAATCAGACATGACAGCTTCCTAATGGTATTCGATCGATAGATAGGGTTTCCAGTAACTGGAACCTCAAGAGCAAAAGATGACTTTTGGAAATATATTTTCGTTGTCTTGACCCTCCCCCTACGGGAGACCTTATCCGGCGATACAGATGGAAAGGACAGATCTATGAAATTTAGCGTACCCGAAATAAGCTGTGGCCATTGCACCGCAAGCATTGAAAAGAGCATTAAGGCCAAGGATTCAGCCGCAGCTGTTTCCACTGACCTTGAGACACGTACCGTTTCCGTTGACAGTAAATTGCCTGCCGTAGATGTACTTCAGGCAATTTCTGATGCGGGATATGATGCCAAATTGGCTTAGTTAGCGGCCCGCGCCTGATTGACCAACTCGATCATTTGGTCAGCTTCAATCAGGCCGGGCGCCAAGGCCTCTCCGATTACGAAAGACGGCGTTCCATTAAATCCGAGCGAACGTGCCAGGCGCATCGATGTTTCGATATGCTCGTTGATTTTTGGGGAGTCCATGTCGCTGCGTAATTGTGCCGTGTCGATACCCAGTTTTTCCGCAGCTTGCATTACGTTCGCCTCACCTACACGACCTTTCATCTCCATCATTGCCCAATGAAACTCATCGTATTTGCCCTGTTCACGTGATGCCAAAGCAGCACGCGCTGCAAACACAGACCCTTCTCCCAAAATCGGCCATTCCCGATAGACAACCCGGACATTTTTGTCTGCGGCCAAGAGCGCTTCCATATGGGGCTTCACGCGCTTGCAGTACGGACAATTGTAGTCGAAAAACTCAACGACAGTGACATCGCCGTTGGGGTTGCCAAGGACGGGTGCATTAGGATCGCGTTCAAGTGCATCACGGTTGGATGTCAATATCTGCTTCGCTTCAAATGCTTTGGCTGCTTCTTGTCGTTCTTCAATCATCTGAATAGCTTCAATAACAATGCCTGGATTTTCCCGGATAGCCTCAAGAACCAGTTCTTTTACCCGCTCCTCACTGAGACTGTCAGCAAACGATGCCAGAGGTAGTAGAAATAGCGCGGTGCTTGCTAAAAGTAGCTTCATTTTGATGTCCCTTTAGATTTTATGTCGGCTTGTGTTCGCGACGCCTGAATTTCGCGTTGGCGTTCTGGCCACGTCGATTTGATGTACGCGATAACATTCAGAATTTCTGGATCACTCAACACGTCACCAAAAGCTGGCATTCCGCTGTTGAACTCAATTCCTTGCTCAGCAAGCAATTCTTTTCCGCCAAGCTTCGTGTAGTTGAAAAGCAAACTATCCGGATGATGCCACGTATGACCGGTTTTATCGTGTGGCGGCGCGGGTAATACTCCATCATCCCCCGCACTTCGCCAATTTTCTTGACCCTCTAGATCAACTCCATGACAAGATGCACAGTTTTCTAAATAGAGCGTTTGGCCGATGCCCAAATCCGCAGAATTTTCTGTCTGTGACGCTATTGCTTCAGATCCGTTTGCCCAAACAAACAAACTACCAAGGGCAAAGGCCAAGATCGCAGCACTATTAACAGCAAAAAGATTTTTCTTCATGAGACTAAAATTCGCGTGGTCATACCAGACGCGGCATGTGCCAACATATGACAGTGGAAAAGCCACTTGCCCGGGTTATCCGCGACAAACGCAATTTCGCGTTCCTCACCACGTTCAACAAGCGTGGTATCGCGAAGAAGACCCAGCGTTCCATCAGGATTCACCTCGTTAAAATGCATTCCGTGAAGGTGCATAGCATGGGCGAAAGACGTCTCGTTTTTGATCATAATGCGTGCGTGCTCGCCTTGGCTCAACTCAGCCAATGGCGGTCCATCCATACCATCTGCAGCGCCGTTGAAGGCCCAAAATTGGCCAGCCTCAACGATTTCACCCATTGATCTTTTTACGCCGCCCAGCGTAGCTGAACGCAATCCACTCATCGCGCCGCCTTCCATTTTCAGAACAAAGGGTTTGGCGCTACTTAGATCCACCGTTGGTGTTTCATTCGGTGTCAGTGGTTTTGGTGTGCCACGCTTGCTTGTCGCTGCACTTGATTTCACGTCAAAAGCTACTTGGCTCGCTACATCACTACGATCCAAACGCTGCACGTGTGCGGTCTCCCCAACCTCAGCAGTCACATCAACAATCAAATCAATTCTTTGCGCAGGCGCTAGCACAATCGTTTCAGTCACGGGTTTTGGTGTTGTAAGCGGCATTCCATCCAACGCAACGATCCACCCATCGAAACCTTCAAGTTGTAGCGGCAAAATTCGAGCATTTGAGGCATTGATCAATCGCAATCTGTAACGTTCGTTTTTACGCGCGCTCAAGGTCAGGTTATATTTTCCGTTTGTAGTTATGTAATTGCCAATTCTACCGCCGTGGCTTTTGTCGCCACCAGCTTCAAAATCGCTATCGATCTGAGACGTCTCGGGGTTTATGAGCCAATCGTCCAAAACCAGAACCTCTTCGCGATCTATGTCGATTGCTTCCGGTTCTTCAACGATAAGCGGCCCGGACAAGCCGCGTGCGACTTGTTCATAGGAGCGATTGTGCGCGTGATACCAAAAAGTACCAGCATCGGGCGCAACAAAATCGTACTCGAACGTATCGCCCGTTTTAACCGCGGCCTGTGTCAGGCCAGAGACTCCGTCCATTGCATTATCGATCCTGATGCCGTGCCAATGCACCGACGTCGGATCAGGCACTTCATTCAAAAGCGTTCGCTGA
>Ga0206127_1005077_pt1 | contig 11231 bp, 9 predicted proteins | sample Helgoland_Spring_6_FD_148646 | JGI IMG/M metagenome (GOLD analysis project Ga0206127, IMG submission 148646) | Pelagic subsurface seawater microbial communities from Kabeltonne, Helgoland, North Sea - Helgoland_Spring_Bloom_20160419_1 | ecosystem: Environmental > Aquatic > Marine > Epipelagic ...
TTGTGCAGCAAAAGCCCGAAGGTCTGGCGCAGGCATTTCTATTGGCGGAAAAATTTCTTGATGGCGCTCCTTCCTGCCTGATTTTGGGTGATAATATTTTTCACGGCCATGGCCTGACAAAAATGCTTAAAGCGGTCAGCGCGGAAAAGAAAGGCGCTACTGTATTTGGCTATTGGGTCGACGACCCAGAGCGTTATGGTGTCGCTGAGCTTGATGATGATGGCAACGTGATCTCAATTGAAGAGAAGCCAAAACAACCAAAGTCAAACTATGCAGTAACCGGACTCTACTTTTTCGACAACAACGTTGTTGCGTATGCTAAAACTATTACACCGTCAGAAAGGGGCGAACTAGAAATTACTGATCTAAATAAACTCTATCTGAAGCGAGGAACCTTGCGCCTGGAAGATCTGGGCCGAGGCAGCGCTTGGTTGGATACCGGAACGCATGATTCGTTATTGGAAGCAGGTAACTACATTGAAACGATTAACAAGCGACAGGGCTTAATGGTCTTATGCCCCGAAGAGATCGCTTACCATAATCGCTGGATCACTACTGACGAGCTATCAGCGGCTGCAAAAAAATATGAAAAGACCCACTATGGGAAATACTTGAAAAAATTGACCACTCTAGATTTGCGTAAGTAACGAGCCGTTTAATGAATGTGATAAAGACGAAAATACCCGGTGTGATTATCTTCGAACCGACGGTGTTCGGAGATGACCGTGGCTATTTTCTTGAAACGTATAATGCCGATCGGTACAAGGACGCTGGTATTAGCGACAGTTTTGTTCAAGACAACCTGTCATTTTCGAGAAAAGGTATTCTTAGGGGCCTGCACTATCAAACGCCTATGGAGCAGGGGAAATTGGTTCAGGTTATACAGGGCGAAGTCTACGATGTTGCGGTCGATATCAGGATCGGTTCGCCGACATTTGGGACGTGGCAGGGTGTTGTGCTTTCTGGGTTAAATAAACGTCAGTTCTATGTGCCGCCTGGATTTGCCCATGGCTTCGTGGTTACATCAGAAACTGCGCTGTTCTCCTACAAGTGTACTGATTTTTATAACCCAACGGGCGAGCGCAGTATTGCGTGGAATGATCCCGAGCTAGGGATAGATTGGCCTGTAACTGACCCATTGGTTTCGGAAAAAGATCAGAAGGCTGTTTTATTAAAGGATCTAAACCAGCAGGAACTCCCTGCCTATGAATAACAGCGCTGTTCGAGCAGGTAGCGACCCTATTGAGGCAGTGCAGCCCCGTATTTTAATCACTGGCAGTAACGGCCAAGTTGGACGTGAATTAGTTGAATTATGCCGCGAAGGGAAAATTCCTTTTGTTGCCTATGATTCGCAACAACTGGATATCGCTGACAACGATGCGGTATTTGCAGAGATAAAAACACAACAACCGACAGCGGTGATTAATGCCGCTGCATATACGGCTGTTGATAACGCTGAAAGTGAGGTATCAAAGGCTTATGCAGTAAATAAAGAGGGTGCGAAAAATTTGGCAATTGCCTGCGAAGAACTCAACGCGGTGCTCGTTCATATCTCGACCGATTATGTCTTTGATGGAAAAAAGGACGGCCCTTATCTTGACACTGATAAGACGAATCCCGTGAGCGTTTACGGCGCATCAAAACTTGCCGGCGAACGGGCAGTTGTCGAATTTTGTTCTAAATACTTTATCGTTCGAGTCAGTTGGGTGTTTGGTCAGTACGGAAATAATTTTGTAAAAACCATGTTGGGTTTAGCCAAAGAGCATACTGAGCTCAAAGTTGTTGACGATCAATTTGGAGCGCCAACATCGGCGAATCAAATTGCTGAAAAATTAGTAACACTGATTACCAGTGCCAATATAAATTATGGGACGTATCATCTCGAATCTAATCCCGGTGTCACATGGTATGAATTTGCCAACAAGATATTTCAATATGCATACGAGGCCAAGATTATTAAAAATATACCTCGCGTGCACCCTGTTGATTCTGCCCAGTACCCTACACCCGTAACGCGCCCAAGAAACTCCAAGCTTGCTAGTTCACCTCAGTTTGATCTCGGTTCGGTCGATTGGGAAAAAGGCCTAGCAAAACTAATACTAAGAAACAATTTTTCGTCGGGATATGATGCCGGACGGTAGCGTATCTATTTCACGGGAGCGGATATCAAGTGAATAAGTTCTTCATTAGCTTCGTATTTCGGCTATTTTGCAGGCAGTGTCTACATGCTTTTCGAAGTAAAAAATTGCTGCCAGCGGACGGGGTCATTAACTTAGCGGCTAAAGGCTGGTACATCGTGAGTTTTCAAGCAAGTGTCGACTCTGATGTGGCGAAGGGAGCGCTGTCACTCAATCAGGAAAAGTCAGTCATTGTGTCATTCTCACATAACGGAATAACGGACCGCATAATTTATATCAAAGCTACTACCTCTATCTCGACAAACTCGGCAACTCTCTTTAGCGCTCAGCGCATAATGTTTTTTGATGCGTGGTTTAAGCGCTTTTCTGATCTCCGCCATCATAGTCCTCTCGGCGGGGCACTTGTGGCAGATTTAGACCACGATGATGTTCTTGAATCTTCCGCCCAACTCTCTCGACTCACTATCGTCTCTGGTCAGCGATATGATCATCTTCGTAAGCAGCTGGCAATAACTGATCGGAATTTTGTGTTTGTCGACGATGGTACTGTCGTGTTAACAAAAGACAGCATAGGGAGGTTGGCGCAATTTTTTCCAACTCATGATTTTATCAGCTTTGATTACTACGCAAATTTAGAATCCGATGAACATCTGAAGCCCCAATTCACACCGGAGCTGAACCTGCCTTACCTGTTTTGTTACGACTATATTCGCGGCTGTTATTTTGTTTCCCGGGAAATTTTGAAGCGAGCACTAAATAGCTTGCCCGCAGAAGGCGAATATCACCAGCACGAGCTGCTGCTAGCCATTGTGACAGACCGAACTATTTCGGCTAAGCGCGTTGCAAATTTGTCGGCCATACGATCTTCCAGTCACCCCGTAGCGTTAGATGTTGATAAGCTCGGCTACAGGGTCAGGAAAATCTTGCCAAATGCATCTGTTGCTGTAAAAACGCTAGGTATTTATAAGCTCAGTCTAATGCCGCCCGAGGAGGCAAGTGTTTCTATTATTATTCCAGCAAAAGACCAGCTTGAATATACTCGTCGTTGCGTCGATAGTATTTTTGAGAAAACGACAGGCATCAATTTTGAGATAGTGATAGTTAATAATAATAGTAAAGAGCCTGAAATGCTGGCTTGGCTCGACAAAGTCGCCGAGGGCCAGAGGGTTCGAGTTTTGAACTACCCCCATCCATTCAACTTTTCTGCAATCAATAATTTTGCGGTTTTGCATGCTAAGCACGATTACTTGATGTTTCTCAATAACGACACCGAGGTTATATCTGAGCATTGGCTGAGCGAGATGATAGGCTGGGCCTCAGTAGAAGGTATAGGAGCCGTTGGTTGCAAGTTACTGTATGAAGATAATCGCATACAGCATGCTGGTGTAGTGATCGGGATACAGGGTGCTGCAGCTCACGGTCATCGTTTTTATCGCGCTGATCATTCCGGCTATATGCATCGTTTGGAGTGCGCACAATTCTATTCAGCCGTGACAGCCGCGGCGTTGGCCATCAAAAAATCAGTTTTTCTTGATGCGGGTGGGTTTGACGACGTAAAGTACCGTGTTGCCTATAATGATGTCGATTTATGTCTAACATGTGGGCAGTCTGGATTGTCGAATGTTTGGCTACCAGATGTTCATCTCTATCACTACGAATCAAAAAGCAGGCTTGACGATTTGGGATTACAGCGAATTTCTGGCTATTCAAGAGAGCTCAGCGCTTTGCGGAAAGATTGGAATGTGATCAACTACAATGATCCTTGTTATAATCCCAACTTGAGTCAGATTGATGAATATTTCCATTAATCTGCTAATAAAGTAGTTACTGTTTATGTTTTTTATTAAGTCAGATTCGCCGATTTTTTTTGTGCATATTCCAAAGACGGCAGGGACCAGTTTTCGCACGGCCTTAATGAGGGCGGTTAAAGGTAAAACTTTGCTAGATTATGGCCCGGCTTCAGAATCGACTTCGAAAGAAGTGAAGGAGCATATTTATGGCAATAATCCGCAAAATCGTGCGGCTATAGCGCAGCTTTTGGTGGGTAAAAAGTTTGGGCTACTAAGCGGGCATGCTGGGTTTGCCAAATATCGGAGTGTTGTACCAATTGATCGAGTTGTGACATTTTTACGGCGTCCCCAAGATCAGGTCTGGTCGCACTATCGACATCATGTTGAGTATCTAGGCTATCAAGACTCGCTAGCTAACTTTGCCAAAGACAAACGTTTTTCGAATATACAATCACGTTATCTATCAGGTTGCAAAATCGAGGCGTTAGGGTTTGTTGGATTAACCGAACAGTTTGATCAATCCATTGAGCTATTTAATGCTATTTACACGCTAAAATTGGATAATTTGTCATTGAATCAACAGTCATCTAGGAAGCCGTATTCAGCCGAAGAAGAAAAGGCAGTTGTTGCTAACAATCAACAAGACATGGCGCTTTATCGGCAGTTTGAAGCGGTTTTCTCGGAAAGAGTTGAATTTTTTAAGCGGGGTTTGACGTGGACAAGTGGCTGGGTTAATTGTAATTACTTAGACGGAATTTTGTCGGCGCAGGTTTGGGTTGTTGAATCGGTCAACCCGGTAGTGCTCGAAATACAGTACGAAGATAGCACTATTTGTGAAGTTATTGCGAATCAGCACTCCCCTACAGCTATTGCAATGGGCGCGCCGAACTTTGGATATGTCGGTGTACGCCACCGAATAAAGACCGGGCAAAAAATTCATTCTATTATTGCAAAAGAAACTGGGCAAAAAATCCCTATTTATTATGCTGGTGAAGGTGCATAAATGATAAAGCAATGGCTGGTTTCTATCGCCCGGTTTATTAATCCTTCCCTAGGACACATTGACGCTTGTTATATTGTCGGTGATTCGCTTTTTGTGTTTGGTTGGCGTAATCCAGATCATGCAGAATCGATATCCCTTCGAGTTGCTGTTGCTAGTGATGGAGAAAAGTTAGCGCCGGTTCTTCGACTGGACTACGATAGAGCAGACGTCTCTTCGATGTTTTCATCGCCAATATCTGTGCCATTGGGTAGTTGTTGGGTTTTCAGTATTAAGAATAAAACTATCGAAAAAAATTCGAATATGACTGTCAAAGCCTATTTGAGGCGGCTCAGCTTTCCAGCGCAAAAAAATACTGCAGTGGAGGGTGCCGATGTTCACAGTAATCTATTTTTATCATTGGATGAGAACCAGCGAACGGCTTGTGCATTAGCCTCTAAAGGCGATTTTTCTGGCTTAACGAGTCGCCGGAAATGGTCCTTTAAGTCGGATGATACAGGAGACAGCGGGCTCAGTGGCGGTTCTAATTCGCTAATCCAAGATGTCGTATCTTGGGGTGATAAGCTGTACTTAAAAATCAAATTAAATCGTAAAGATACACTTAAAAATGTCAGTGTTGATAGTAAGAGACGTGTTTTTGAGGGAGTAATTTTCAAGCTGCCGGGTGATCACGATGGCTCAGCATCGTTAGTTGTTATTGCGGGTGTGTCTTTTGTCGATGGCAAATTAATCCTTTCTACGTCGGCGGGCAGAGTCGTCAGGGGTAGATTAACCTGTGAGCCGGCGAGTCACATAGCGCAAGTTCTTAAACTAATGCTGGGAGACTTAGATTTTCGTAAAGCACATACAGTGGACTGGCTGAACACCACCGAATTTAGTCGTTATCTTGCGGATTTAGAGCCAACAGTCCCTCCGGAAGATGTAATACGGATAGAAAAATTTAATGTTGACCCGATCAGTGAAGGAACCTTCCGATGCTCGGTTATTATTCCTGTCTACGGCCGTCTGGATTTGATCCGTTATCAAATTCACTCGTTTAGTGCATTTCCGAATAATCTGCTAGTGGAATACATATTTTTCCTTGATGATCCGCGTATAGAAAAAGAATTTTTCAGCCTGATCACGCAGCTGGCAAAGTCATTTCCGCTGCCAATCAAGGCGATACATGCATCGTATAACTTAGGCTTTGGTGTAGCTAACAACACTGCGGTGGTTTATGCGCAGTCCGATCGCATACTATTGCTGAATTCAGATGTGTTCCCAAAATCACCCGGTTGGTTTGATCAGCTAATGTCTACTTTCGAGTCGAAAGCTGATATGGGAATTCTGGGAGCCAAATTACTGTATGCGGATGGCACCATTCAGCATGCCGGTATGTCGAGTAAAATTTCTCCCGAATTCCCCAGTATTATCTTGAATGATCACCCCAACAAAGGAATGCCCCCGGCGGCAGTCGATCTAAGCCCGCTGGTCGAATGCCAATTAGTGACAGGCGCTTGCATGATGCTAGAACGGGAGTTGTTCTTGAGCCTCGGCGGTTTTGACAGTCAATATCTCATTGGCGATTTTGAAGATTCTGATCTTTGTCTTCGGGTCTATCAGCAAGGCAAAAAGAATTATCTGCTAAATGATATTGAACTCTGTCACGTAGAGCGTCAGTCTCAGAATATCGATACGGTCGATCAATGGAAACAAAATCTGACTTTGTATAATGGTTGGCTGTATACGAGAAGGTGGCAAGCTGAGCTGGAGTTGCTGCTATGAGGTTGTTATTTGTGGTTCACGGTCATCCTCAATACTCGAAAGGTGGCGCTGAGGTTGCTTGTTATAATTTATTTAAAGCGGCACTCGATGAAGGCCATGATGCATTTCTAATTGCTGGAGTAGCGGCACCAACAAAAATCGAAGGCGTCATTGAAAAGATATCCGCCAATGAGTTTTTAGTGGCGAGTCAAACGCCAGACTACTTTTTCTTGCAAAGTGGCGATCCGCAGGCGACATCGGAGTTTGAAAAGCTATTAATTGAATTGAGACCGGAGGTCATACATTTTCACCACTTCATTCATTTGGGGTTGGATTGGTTGGCGTTAGCGAAGGCGACGGTTCCTTCTGCAAATGTTGTTTTGACGCTGCATGAATACTATGCGATTTGTGCAAATAACGGCCAGATGGTTGTGCCCGTATCCTATGATCTATGCTATGAGTCTAGTCCTAAAAAGTGCGGCGAATGTATAGGCCGGAATAGTGACGAGATGCTTTTTCGTGAGCTTATGTTTAAGGGGGCATTTTCTCGAGTTGACCACTTTGTATCACCGAGTTTGTTTTTAAAAGAGCGTTACGTCGCCTGGGGGCTACCTCCGGATGAAATTTCAGTCATTGAAAATGGGCTAGATTTAGCGCTCTACAAGCCCAAGGCTGAGCCACAGAAATCCGACGGCAGCTTACGCATCGCATACTTCGGACAAATGACGCCATTTAAAGGCGTCGACATATTGCTCGATGCATTATTGTTATTGCCTGAAGGAACATTGCCAAAAATCCAGTTAAAAATACATGGCGCTAATCTTTCTGCCCAAAGAGATGACTATAAGTCGGTTCTCTCTGGTAAAATCATGCGCTTAGCAAAAACGGTGGAGCTTTGTGGTCGCTATGAGTCACACGAATTCAGCAATTTGGCCGGCTCCGCTGATTACATGGTTATGCCCAGCCGATGGTGGGAGAATTCACCGGTGGTGATTCAGGAAGCGAGAGCGTGTAACATACCTATAATCGTCAGCGATATCGGTGGAATGCGTGAAAAAGTAGTGCCAGGTAAAAATGGATTGTGGTTTGAAGCTGGCAGTGCCGCCAGTCTTGCTGCGCTGTTAGAAAAGTTAATCGATTTAAGTAATCTAGAATCGTTCGAGATAACGGAGCCGTTAGGTCATAAGATTTCGTTGGCACAACATTTGATTATCTATCAAGGGAAGTAGAGAGAACAATGCGCGTAGGTTATTTTGCTCAAAATTATGGTGTAGTCAGCAACCCGCATTCGATGAATATTGATCAACTAATGCATCATACCGGGCACAATACCGGCAACCTGGCTTTTTGGCACGCGGCAAACTTACTCTTTGATGCCGATGAACAGGTTTTGGTGAATTGGGGGAGTACCGCTGATCAATTAAAAGATAAGATTGATTTGTTAATTATCCCCGCGGCAAATTTTTTGAATCATACATCGAACTTAGAGGCACAAGCGAAGCTGATAGAGGCGTTGGATGTGCCTATAATTATGATGGGTATTGGAGCGCAATCAGAAACACATACGGAGTTTACTCCTTTGACCGATGGCACCAAGCGGTTCTTGAAAGTAGTGTCAGAGCGGACGCCATTTATAGGAGTGAGGGGTGATTATTCTGCAGATCTATGTCGTCATTATGGTATTAATAACGTAGAAGTATTAGGCTGCCCGTCGATATTAATTAATCCATCAAAAACGCTGGGAGAGACCATCGAGCAGCGAATGTCCCTCCCGGTAGAGCGTTTATTAGTCCATGCTTGCTGTTTAAAGGCGCCATTGTTAAAAACTGAGGCAACCCTCTTTAACGCACTGCAGCAATACTCTAGTCGCTATATAGTTCAGCGGCCCCCTGAACTTATAAAGTCGATTTTGGGCCTGGAATTAAACGAAGACGATATGGCATATTTGGAAAAATTCAGAGGCCATGCGGCAGGACATCTGGAAATGTCTGAATTCCTTGCTGTTTTAAGGGACAAAGGCGAAAGCTACATGAGCGTACCAGAATGGTTGTCGCGCATGCGCGGCTTCAGTCACGCAATAGGCACGCGCATACATGGTACTTTATTGCCAATCTCGGTAGGTGTGCCTTCTGTTTGCATCTATCAAGACACCCGTACCGATGAGCTATCCGATACGCTGAAAATCCCGCGAATAAGTTATAAAATGTTTAATAAATATGGCTTAAATTTGTTGGGAAAATCTCGCGACTCGGTAGATTTTAATCGTGTTTTTGACAGTATCGAATTTTCAGGGGAGAAATTTGATTTGAGGAGGCGGGCGATTGCTAAAAAGTACACTGAACTGTTTAAGCTTGCAAGCCTAAAATCATCTAGACATTTGGGGTCTATCGCTGAATGAAGAGGGACGCAACACAATACACCCAGCTGATTTGGTACCGCGCTTGGGGGACCCTTCGCTCACAGGTGAGCAGAACTTACTTAAATGCCCTGTGGTGGATTATTGAACCACTAATTCAAATGTCAGCCTACTATTTTGTTTTTAGTGAGCTCCTCAATATGCGTACCGGCGAATATGCATTTCAACTCTTGGTGGGACTAGCTGTTGTTCGCTGGTTTAGTTCGGCCTTCTCCAGTGCGGCTACGAGTATCACGAGTGCTTCAGGCCTGATGAATTTGGTTGACGTTCGAAAAATTGTATTCCCTCTAATACAAATAACTAGCCAAACAATTAAGAGCCTAATTGTTTTTTCACTGCTGATAATGGTGTTGTTGCTTACTGAGCATGGTCAAAGTTCGCAGGCTTATTTGTATTTACCTGGTGTGATGGTAGCAACAGGTTTGGTTATTGTGGGCATATCACTTTGTTATTGTGCGTTTGTGCCGTTTATTGCAGATTTGGCGAATCTTGTCGGTACTCTTAACACGCTGGTGTTATTCCTTTCGGGAGTGTTTTTCACCGTTGATATGATGCCTGAGGATGTTCAGCCTTATTTTTACATCAATCCAATTGCCTGTTCAATAGATATGATGAGAAGCATTATGTTAGCAGGAGAAATTCCTAACATGAGCAGATTGCAGTATGTCGCGGCGTTCGGCGTGGTGTCGACGTTGCTAGGGTGGCAGATTATTGGATTTTTTGACAAGGTTTACCCGAAGGTGGTGGTTAAATAGGATGGCTAAATAAATAGAATGGATAGAAATCTATCAATTGTCGCTGACAATGTAAGCTTTTCATTTGGTGGTGCCGTGCGCTTTAGCTTGCGGCCTAGGGAACCCGTTTATGTCGCTAAAGATTTAAGTTTTACTGTTAAGCGTGGCGAGACATTGGGTGTCATCGGTTTTAATGGTTCCGGTAAAACAACCCTTCTGCGCCTTATGGCTGGAATTTTGCTCCCGGACCGGGGCACTGTCACGACCAATGGCACTGCCTGTCTGCTGAGCTTAGGTACTGGCTTTGACCCCAATTTAACAGGTCGCGACAATATCATTACCGGCGGTTTGCTAATGGGACATCGTTTGAAAGCGATCAGAGAAAAGATGAATCAAGTGATAGCGTTCAGTGAGTTGGGCGGCGCAATCGACAAGCAGTTTCGCACGTATTCGGCAGGTATGCGCGCACGACTAGCGTTTTCAGTCGGTGTGACACTGACACCAGAGATCTTATTAGTTGATGAAGTTCTTGCCGTTGGAGATGCTCAATTTAGAGCAAAATCTAAAGCGGTTATGATGGAAAGATTACGGGGTGACACTACCGTGATATTTGTCTCCCATAGTGAAGGTGAGGTAGAGTCACTGTGTGATAACTGCCTGTGGATTGATAATGGCGAGATGGTTGCTATGGGGCCGGCTCGTGAAGTCATAGCTAGCTATCGAGCATGCCAAAGCTCTAGTAAATAGAAGGGCTACCCCCAGAGTGCTATCGGTAAATAATTCAGCAACGTGCTTTACTCTTAATAGCGAAGTTGCAAGTTGTTTTACTTCTGAAAAAGAAAAGAGAAAAATTTCTTCTTTTCAATAAACTAATGTAGGCCAATGTCGCTCTTTTATAGTTTCCAAGCTATGATCGCTGTTGCAGAGTCCGACGTGATTTTTATTTCATTATTATAAGGTATGGAATTAATGGTCGGAAATAATTTGCATTTTTCGCTAGTAATTTCTATGTGTTTGAGGTGAGGAGATTTAGAAACAAGTACCTCTTTCTTATGCCTTTAACATCCAGAGATCGAAAGAAGGGGCTAGTTTTTGTGCCATTATAATTCTTAAAATGTGAGACGATATTAATCTATATGTCGATGTAAGCCCTTCAGTATGTAAGCCTGCTAGATATTTTTTTCCACTGCAAGGTATAGAAGAAGCGATGCCGAGAAAGATTTCTACTTTTAATGATAGAGTATAAATATTATTAAAAACGATTCAGTGACGCTAAAAGACCGCTTTAAATTCTACAAATCAAAAAATGCTTAGAGTCGTTTCTGGATTTTCTGCTGTTAATCAAGAAAAAGAATTTATTATCATGATGTCAGTCAGTCAGTCGATTGATCGGGGTCGGCTGTCAGATAG
>Ga0206127_1005094_pt1 | contig 11213 bp, 9 predicted proteins | sample Helgoland_Spring_6_FD_148646 | JGI IMG/M metagenome (GOLD analysis project Ga0206127, IMG submission 148646) | Pelagic subsurface seawater microbial communities from Kabeltonne, Helgoland, North Sea - Helgoland_Spring_Bloom_20160419_1 | ecosystem: Environmental > Aquatic > Marine > Epipelagic ...
GCTGACACCGCGCGATTTTCTTGCTGGATACGGCGAGGTTTTGAAATATGCGCTGCTTGGGGATGCACAATTTTTTGCCTGGCTTGAAGAAAATGGGCCAGCAATGGCAGCAGGCGATATGGACCTCAGGATTGCAGTGGTAAAACGCTCGGTCGAGATGAAGGCTGAGATTGTGACCAGAGACGAAACAGAACAGGGCGACCGGGCGCTGCTGAACCTTGGCCATACATTTTGTCATGCATTGGAGGCCGCGACAGGATATTCGGATCGTCTGTTGCATGGCGAAGGCGTGGCGATTGGCTGCGGGCTCGCTTTTGCATTGTCGGCAAAGATGGGACTGGTCAGTCAGGAAGAGCCAAGTCGTGTTCGTGCACATCTGCGAGCTATGGGGATGAAAACGGACCTAAAGGACATTCCGGGCCAATTGCCGACGGCCGAAGAAATTCTGCGACTCATGGGGCAAGACAAAAAGGTAATCGCGGGCCAGCTAAATTTTGTGCTCGCACGCGAAATTGGCGATGCTTTTGTGACCGATGCGGTCAAACCCCAAGATGTTTTGGATGTGTTGAAAGCGCAGCACGCAGCATAATGAGATCTGCCGCTGTTTACGGCTGTCTTTCCGACATAGACGGCTGCGGCTAGGTCTGTATCGGTTAAATCTGGCTTGAAAAGCGCACGCGTTTCCAAGTCAAAATTTGCGCCAAAACCTGGGGATTTAGAACGCTTGAGAAGATGCATCATGCATTACCTGACGCTGTGAAATCTTGGACTTCAGGCAGCGTTAGGTAATGCAAGTTTTTCGCATCACGCCTTAAAATGGTATCTCGTCATCGAGATCACGGGATGGCATCGGGGCTGAACTGCCACCAGAACCGCCGCTGCGGTCATCGTAACCCATCTGATCGCCTCCACCGCCACTGTAACCGCCGCCGCCACCACCACTGCCGCCGCCATCGCGACCATCAAGCATTGTAAGCTCTGAGCGGTAAGGGCGCATGACGACTTCAGTCGAATAGCGATCCTGACCGGATTGATCCTGCCATTTGCGGGTCTCCAACTGGCCCTCGATGTAGACTTTTGACCCTTTCCTGAGGTATTGCTCTGCTACGCGCGCCAAAGGCTCCGAAAAGATAGCGACCGAGTGCCACTCTGTCCGTTCTTTGCGTTCGCCTGTGTTGCGATCTTTCCAAGTCTCTGATGTGGCAATCCGCAGGTTGCATACCTTGCCACCATTCTGAAACGTCCGCACTTCGGGATCGCGCCCCAGATTGCCGATCAGAATGACTTTGTTTACTGACCCTGCCATGAGAGCCCCCTTTTTTCTCGTTTCGGGCAGTACTGATTCCGTACGGCGCCCCTGATTGATAGGCAGCCTATACCTCGTGGAAACATGGCGAAAGATACGTCATTGGATAAGACTGGAACAAAATGCAAAAAAAAGGTACATGCTTTGTAATTCGATGGTCAAATGGTTAGGGGCAGCAGATTTGATGCGTGCATTTGCGAGCAGTGTCATGATCGTAATTTTGCTTTCCCAGTCAGCATATGCCGATGTCTTATTCAATCGAAAACGCTCTAAAATGTTTACTTCTCAGACACGTATTTTAGATCATCGCGCATCAAAAAAATATTCTAATTCTGTTCGTTTGCAGCCGCCGCAAGTCATAACGCCGACAAAGTGGGATGAACAAAGCCCGAAGTACGAGGGTCAATATACAGGTCCCTATCTTAGCCTTGCCAAGAATGCAGCACGCAAACACAATGTGCCCGAGGGTCTGTTCCTTCGACTTGTGCACCAGGAATCGGGCTGGGATGCAAAAGCGCGCTCGGACAAGGGTGCATATGGTTTGGCCCAACTAATGCCCGCGACAGCGCGCCAGCTAGGGGTAGATCGTGAGAATCCAGCGCAGAACCTTGAAGGTGGCGCGCGTTATCTGAGCCAGCAATACAAAATATTTGGCAGTTGGCCTCTTGCCTTAGCAGCCTATAACGCTGGCCCAAAAGCTGTCATAAAATATGACGGTGTTCCGCCATTTAAAGAGACGCGCAGCTATGTTCGGATAATTTGGGGCAGCTGACGCCGTGTTCTGCGATATCTGCTAATTCTAAGTTTCATTTAACATTTATTGTGATTTTTGACGCAACCAAAACAATGCCGTTTGGCGTTACATTTTAACAAGGCACGGCTGCTGATCGTTTTTTATAAAAACATAGATACTTGTGCGCTTGGTCGTCGTTCTACACTTAGAAAAGCTCGGCCAACCAATCCAAAGTCAACAAATCAGACCTTTACAAGCCGGCACATATCACTCGGCGGCGATCTTGATCACTGGTTCCATCTGCGACAGTTTCTCATCGCTCAGATGGCATTTGATCTGGTGACCCGACGCAAGCATACGCACATCTGGAACAACAGTCTCACAAAGGCCTCCGGGCACGTCTGGTTTCCAACGGCAGCGTGTCTGGAACGGACAGCCCGGCGGAGGGTTCATTGCCGAAGGGATATCCCCCTCAAGTACAATGTGCTGTTTTTCGACCGAGGTGTCAGCAATGGGCACTGCCGACAACAGCGCTTCGGTGTAAGGGTGATAGGGCGGTGAAAAGACTTGGTCGGTTGTACCCAGCTCAACCACATGGCCCAGATACATAACCATCACCCGATCGCTCAGATAACGCACGATCGACAGATCGTGGCTGATGAACAGAAGCGTTGTTTTATGCTTGCGCTGAATCTCCATCAACAAATCTGTCACCGCCGCCTGAACGGACACGTCCAACGCCGAAACTGGCTCGTCTGCGACCACGATGCGCGCATCTCCGGCAAACGCGCGAGCAATTCCCACACGCTGTTTTTGACCGCCCGACAACTGTCTTGGCATCCGGTCGGCAAAGGCGCGCGGCAGTTTCACAAGGTCCAGTAGTTGCATCATGCGTTCGCGTCGCTCGACCTCATTTTTGCCGATCTTGAAGATCTCAAGCGCGCGAATGATTTGTCTGCCAACAGTCATCGATGGGTTTAATGTATCGAATGGGTTTTGGAAAACCATCTGGATGTCTGCAACCGTCTGGGTGTCGCGCTCTTCGATGGGTGTATCCTGAATGGGAGCCTTGCCAAGTGTAATCGTGCCCTCGGTCGCCGTCTCTAATCCCATGAGAACCTTGGCAAACGTAGACTTGCCACAACCAGACTCGCCAACAATTGCCAAAGTCTCAGATTCGTGGGCTTCGAAACTGAGCGTCTCGTTGGCTTTGACTACTTTCCTTTCGCCAAATGAGAACAGAGCGGACGCGGCAACCTCGTAATATTTTTTCAGGTTGTCCATCTTTAGAACAACCTCACCAATCTCACCTTTTGCCTTTTGTTTGCCCATCTCAATGGGCGCATTCCAGTCGATCTCCTTGAACTTTAAACAGCGAGACTCGTGGCTGCTGTCTTCATTGGCCGGATACATCGGAACAGCTCTGTCTTCATTACAAAGCCCGTCTTCAAAGTAGCTGCATCGCGGGCCAAAGTTACAACCGGGCGGACGCTCATGGGGCAGGGGGAAGTTGCCAGGAATTGCCACCAAAGGGGCCGCGTTTTTGTCTGCCCCGGGCAATGGAATTGATCGAAACAGTGCTTGCGTATAGGGGTGCTGCATATGGTCAAAAACCTGTTCAATGCTGCCGCGCTCAACGGCCTCACCAGAATACATCACGCAAATTCTGTCGCATGTCTCAAGCACCAGGCCGAGGTTATGGCTGATGAACAGCATCGAGGTCCCGTACTTCTTGCCCAGATCCTTGACCAATTCGACAACCGCCGCCTCGACAGTAACATCAAGCGCAGTGGTCGGCTCATCTAGGATCAAAAGCGACGGTTCTGACATAAGTGCCATGGCGATAACAATCCGCTGCTGCTGGCCACCTGACAGCTGATGCGGAAACGCATTCAAAATGCGCTTGGGGTCGGGCAACTTTACATCAGTGACAACCTGCAACGCGCGGTCATAGGCTTCTTTTTCGGACATTCCCGCGTGGATCATGGGCACTTCCATCAATTGCTTGCCGATCTTCATCGCTGGGTTCAAAGAGGCCATTGGCTCCTGATAAATCATCGCAATTTCTGACCCACGAATATCACGCAACTCCTCCGCGCTCATCTCTTGCAGATCTCGACCCTTAAACTTGATTGAACCGCCGACGATGCGCCCATTCTTTCCCAGATCCTGCATGACGCCCAAGGCGACAGTCGACTTTCCGCATCCCGATTCCCCAACGAGCCCCACGGCCTCGCCCGGTTGCACCGTAACCGAAAAGTCCATTACAGCAGGGATTTCCCGGAGCCGCGTGAAAAAGGAAATGCTCAGTCTGTCAATCTCAAGGATCGGTCCGTCATAATCCAGATTTGCCATTTTCATTTCTCCCGTCTGGCCACAAAGAGAAAGATCCCTCTTCATCTTGCCAAGTAAACTCCGGGGGTCCGGGGGCTGGCACCCGGTCCCGCTATCTCAATTCAGTCCTTCAGGCTTTCTTCGCGCAAGCCGTCCGCAAGTAGGTTCAATCCCAGCACTAGCGTCATCAAGGACAATGCGGGTGGCAAAAGCGGGTGCACATATGCTCGGATTAGCTGTCGACCGGTGTTTATCGTTGTGCCCCAATCGGGGCTCTCACTTTCCAGTCCTAGGCCAAAAAATCCCAAAGTCCCCAGCAGGATCGTAGTATAGCCAATACGCAGGCAAAAATCGACGATCAATGGTCCACGCGCGTTTGGTAAAATTTCCCACAGCATAATGTACCACGGTCCTTCACCGCGGGTCTGTGCCGCGGCCACATAATCCCGCGTTTTGATGTCCAGCGCCAGGCCGCGCACGATCCGGAACACTGTGGGCGCGTTCACGAAAACGACCGACACAAAGACGACTAAAATTCCAGAATCGATGTCAAACAAATCAAGAGTTTCTGGCAGCACAGCCACTTTTGTACCGGCATCTGAAATCAGCGATAGATAAATCCACCCAAGCGTACCTAACACGACAATTAAAAGCGGCGTACGAAAGCTGGGTTGTGTGTAATAACGTGCGTTCAGTAGAACGCCGATGAACACCAACGGAAATATGAACAGGACTGTTGCCATGTAATTTGGAATCCCCGTGGCCGTGATTTCTGGGGTCACCAAAAGATAAAACAACAAGATAACAGGGAACGCGAGGATCAGGTTGGCCAGAAAAGACAAAATTATGTCAAGACGCCCTCCGTAGTAACCAGCAGGCAGTCCCAGCGTAATGCCAACCATGAACGCAAAGAGGGTTGCCAACGGAGCAATCTGCACCACCACCCACGCCCCTTTGAACAGCCGGCTAAAGACATCGCGCGCGAGATTGTCGCCACCTAGCAGATACCATGAATATTCACTGTCCTCTGCACCATAAAGCGGTGTTCCCGGCCCCTTATTTTTCATGCCGGATACTTGGCTCAGGCTGTCATGGGTGGTGACCCAGTCGAACAGTCCAGCCATCACACCCGCAAAGACCCAGAACATCACAAGTGCAAAACCGATCATACCGACGTTAGAGTCAAAAAGCTTACCGTAAAGGCCAAGCCGCCTTTTGTACCTGATTGACACAAAAAACGTTACAATCAGCGCAATCCAAACAGGGGTAAGCTGCTGGCTTATTCCGCCAACGATGCCCAGTGTTGCAGGCCCCGCAACCGCTCCAATCAGGAGATACACCAAGATCATCGCTCCAAAGGCCATGCCGAGATACCGTGTTGTCAGCGCTGCCGTGCCATAGGGGCCACCCGCCGAGCTTAATGTGCCATCTGGGTTGGTGACAACCCGCGCCCCGCTGGTCATCACGCTTAGAACGATCTGAACTGCCACGGCGATGATGAAAAGAATTGCCAAAGTATAGGCGATCGGATCAAGAAAAACGCCAACGTCACCTGTCCATGTCAAAGGTTCCATGTTTCTGGCTCTCCTTTAAGAAATGCGTATGCGCGGGTTTAGGAATACGTAGCCGATGTCTGATATCAACTGCGTGATCAACACCACGACGACAGAGACGACCGAAACGGCCAGCAAAAGTTCAATATCGTTATTGCCGGCCGCTTGCACCAGAAGCCAGCCAAACCCTTTGTAGTTAAAGAGAGTCTCAACGATTACGACGCCATTTAGAAGCCACGGAATTTGCAGCATAATCACTGTAAAGGGCGCGATCAACGCGTTGCGCAGCGCGTGTTTCATGACAATGTTGCCAAAGCTGACACCCTTGAGCCGGGCAGTTCGAATATACTGGGCCGTCATGACTTCGGTCATCGATGCGCGCGTCATTCGCGCAATATAGCCCATCCCATAAAGTGCGATTGTCAGCACCGGTAGGGTGAAATTGGCAAATGTTGCGTCTTCTACAGCTTTAGTCGCTGATCCTGAAAACAGTGTCTTGCCATCTATCCAGCCCCACTCCGCCAAAAGTGGTGAAAGTCCAAACTTCGATGAGGCCAAAAGCGCAATGAATACAACGCCTGACACATATTCCGGCGTCGCTGTGGTTGCGATTGAGAACGTCGAAAGCGATCGGTCCAGTCCAGACCCCTCGCGCATGCCGGCCAGAACGCCCACAATCAGCGAAAGCGGCACCATCAGCAACAAAACAAACCCCATCAGTTTGCCCGTAGCGCCCAACCGCGTGGCCACCAAACCGCCTACATCGTCCTTGAACACCAGCGAAAAGCCCCAATCGCCCTGCAGCACACCGCAGAACGTTCGGCGGTCATCCACAGCGGTGTCGGATTTGAAACACTTTCCGGTGACTTTGCCCTCGGCGTCTTCATTGATCCAGCCCGGCACAACACCCAGCCAACGGCCGTATTTGACTAGCATCGGATCGGTGTAGCCGCGTGGCTCGAGCCAGCTTTGCACCTCTTCCTCAGACATTCTAAAATTGCCCTGAGTTTTTGCCAGTTTTTCAAGGTTTGGGTAAAGGTTGGTCAAAAAGAATACGATGAACGTCAGGCACAAAGCCGTCAGCAGCATCACGCCCAGTTGTCGCAGAATAAAAATTCCCATGTATCGCCCCTGTTGGGTGGCTTTCGTCAGACATTGCTGTCCGTTTATTCGGGCCGCGTTTATCCGGCCTGTTTAGATTTATGCCCCCATACGAAGACACTTATTTTCTTGAATTTGTTATCTTGTCTCGTCACGCATCCCCTTGCGTCAACTGTTCCATTTGTAATGGCCTGACGCTGTCTATACTTTGCAAATCCACGATTGGTGCATCGGCGTGTTTATTGATCTATTCTGGTATGAGGCAACAGATGCATTCCAAGGTCAACAGTCCACATTAGATTATTATAGGTCGGCTGCGACATTAGATTGGCCCATTTGCGGCGTCGGGCGGTACATTGCAGGCTAACGTCTGTTAACTACGCCTTCTGTTGAGCCGCTGCGCCGTAGCGCGGTGGGGGTCAGCCCGGTGTGCTGTTGGATAAACCTAGTGAAATAGGCCGCCGATCCAAACCCAAGATGGCGGGCCACATCCTGAACCGGAACTGTCGTTTCCAAAAGTATCGAGCGCGCGGCATGCAATGATCGCTCAGTCAGCAAATCTGCTGCAGTCCTGCCGGTCGCTGCTTTGCAGGCGCGGGTCAGATGCGTCGGCGTGACGTTTAGTTCTTCGGCATGCTCGGCCATTGGTAACCCATCGCGGTGATGCCACACCACGCGATCGCAAAATGCGGCGCTCAACCGCGCGGCTGCATTCATCTTCCGTGGCAGGTGCTCAGACTGGGCGATCTGACGCCGCAACCAGACAGACAATAGCGTAATATGCGCATCAAGCGCATCTTGTGAGAATGGCCGAGACTGTGACGCCTCTCGCGATGCGGCCTCGTACAGGTTTGCCAGTTCTGAAATTGCAGTGGTGTCAAGCACTCGCAATTGCCTTGGCGTTTGGGGCAGACGGATTTCCGTCCCATCAGGAATTTCAATAATTTGCCCCATGCTTTGCCGGCCCAGATCAAGCGCAAACAAAGTGTTTGGAGGCACAGAAATTAGGTTGTTGGTCCCCACACCGCGCCGCGTTCCATTCAACAAAAGCCGACCCTGGCCTCTGGTCATCCAGATCAGCAAATGTGCCGGGCGATCGTTGGCGAGTGTCAGGCGCCAATCTTGCCCGCTGGTCCATTGGACAAGGGTTGTTACATGGACTGGGGGCAAAGACATCGATGTTAGTTTTGCTCAAAAAAGTTCGATTTGTGACATTAATTTGAGCATTTCATTATCTTCTTACAAATTCAAGTTCTCAATAATCAAGTGTCATCACAGGGCTTCGGAAGCGACCCATTGCCAGTCGCGCAGCCGAGCTCGGAACCACGTGCGCTGGCGTTTGGCATATTGCCGAGTCACAACAGTAGCGGAATTGACCGCAGCCGCATGTGTCATTTGCCCGGTTACTACGGCCATGGCCTCGGTCACGCCGATTGCGCGACATGCGGGCAGCGCCGGATTGTAACGCGATTGCATTGCGCGTGCCTCATCCAAACCGCCTGCATGCAACATTTGGTCAAAGCGGCGCGTAATGCGGGGCGTGAGCCATTCTTTTGGGCTATCCAGCACAACACCAGTGAACTGTCCGCGCTTTAACAAGGGGGGCGGCGTGTCGTCCTGCCAATCCGACAACGGGCGCCCTGTTGCGTACTGCACTTCCCATGCGCGCTGTACCCTGGCCCGATTGGCCATATCGATTCGCGATACCGTTTTAACATCAAGGGCAAACGCCAAATCCTCTAGGGGCATCGCGTCAGCCTGCGCGCGAACTTCGGCTGGTGTCGATGGTATATCGGCCAAGCCTTCGGTCAGGGCTGAGAAATAAAGGCCAGTGCCCCCAACAATAATCGGCCGGGGGCCATCCAGCATACTTGAGACTTCGCGCAGCCAGTGGCCTGTGGAATAAGGCGCATCAAAGGGAATGTGACCATAAAGACGATGCGAGGCGCGGGCCTGTTCGGCGGGAGAAGGGCGTGCCGTTAGCACGCGCCAGCAGTCATAAACCTGACTTGCGTCGGCATTTATGATCACGCCTCCCTGCTTTTCGGCAAGCGCCAATGCTAATGTAGATTTGCCCGATGCCGTGGGCCCGGCAATCAAAACAGGCAGGTTGCCGGGAAGCGATGCAATTAGGTCGGCGATCATGTGCGTCTGTCCATTGAAAACCTGTCGCTTTTAGGACAGATTGCGCACAAATCAAAGAGCAGGGGACGCACCATGGCTGGGAAAGAGACCGAAACCTCATTCAACAGGGTCATGTTAAAGATCTCGGGCGAGGCTTTGATGGGCGATCAGGGTTTCGGCCTGCATCCACCAACAGTCGAGCGTATCGCGCGCGAGGTGCAATCAGTCCACGACATGGGCGTCGAGATTTGTATGGTCATCGGGGGTGGCAACATCTTTCGCGGCCTGCAAGGCTCGGCTCAGGGGATGGAAAGGACGACTGCCGACTATATGGGCATGCTAGCCACGGTGATGAATGCTCTTGCAATGCAATCTGCTCTGGAGGGGCTGAAAATTCATACGCGGGTGATTTCTGCCATCACAATGAACGAAGTGGCCGAGCCATATATTCGCCGTCGCGCTGTCCGCCACCTAGAAAAAAAGCGGGTGTGCATTTTTGCCGCTGGTACTGGAAACCCTTATTTTACGACCGATACCGCTGCGACCTTGCGCGCAAACGAAATGTCCTGTGAGGCGATCTTTAAGGGAACCAAGGTCGACGGAGTATATGATAAGGACCCCGTAAAACATGATGATGCGGTCCGCTACGACACGGTCAGCTATGATGACGTGTTGGCCAAGCGCCTTGGTGTGATGGATGCCAGCGCTATTGCTTTGGCCCGAGACAATAACCTGCCAATCATTGTGTTTTCGTTGGACGAACCGGGTGGCCTTCGGGGTATCTTGGCCGGCAGGGGAATGTACACGCGGGTGCAAGGTTGATTGCTAAATACGGGCTTAACTCTTGCTGGCCATTCACTCGCTTGGTGATTACTGTAGTATAAATTATCCCTAACGGGTGAAAGAATAAGGGGAGCACGCATGTCTGACGATTTTATGCTGGATACAGATGACCTTGGCCGCCGCATGGACGGCGCTTTGGCGAACCTGAAGATCGAGTTTGCATCGTTGCGCACGGGCCGTGCTTCGGCGTCTATGCTAGAGCCGGTGATGGTCGATGCCTACGGTGCCATGACACCGATAAATCAGGTGGGCACAGTTAATGTTCCAGAACCACGAATGGTCACCGTCAACGTCTGGGACAAGGGTCTTGTTGGCAAAGTAGAAAAGGCGATCCGCGAAAGTGGGCTGGGAATCAATCCACAGCTGAATGGTACCATTATTATGTTGCCGATCCCCGAACTGAACGAAGAACGCCGCCGCGAATTGACTAAGGTTGCGGGCAGCTATGCCGAAAACGGTCGCGTAAGCATACGGAATGTGCGGCGCGATGGAATGGATCAGATCAAGAAAGCCAAGGCAGACGGGTTGTCTGAGGACGACCAGAAGCTTTGGGAAGACGAGGTTCAGGATATGACTGACGCAGCAATTAAGGCTATGGATGCAGCCCTTGAGACTAAGCAATCCGAGATTATGCAGGTGTAAACTCTGTAACCGAGCCTTAGCCCGGCAAACATTTTAAGGAAGTGTTTTAAAAAATACACGAAACCTTCCTTAAAAGGCCTCGTCGACTAAAGGTTAACCCCAAGGATTATGCCATCTCTGTCTCTTCACATACTGGCCCATGTCATGTCGCCATTATTATGGATGGAAATGGTCGTTGGGCCACACAACGTGGTCGGCCCCGCCTTTTTGGGCACCATGCAGGAGCGCGGCGCGTCCGAGAAGTTGTGGAAACCTGCCCGGATATTGGCGTCCAGTACCTGACGATTTTCGCGTTTTCGACCGAGAACTGGAAACGAACGCAGGTAGAGGTCGCGGGCCTGATGAGTCTTTTTCGACGCTACATCGGCAAAGAGGCCCGAGCGCTGCACAAGTTTGGAGCTCGGGTCCTGTTTATTGGCGATCGGGTTCGGCTCGACAAAAAGTTGATTGCTTTGATGGATGAACTTGAGGCACTGACCCAACACAACACAAAGGTAAATCTGACAATAGCGCTGAATTATGGCGGACGCGATGAAGTGGCCCGCGCCACCAAACGGCTTGCACAGGATGTAGCGGC
>Ga0206127_1005096_pt1 | contig 11212 bp, 9 predicted proteins | sample Helgoland_Spring_6_FD_148646 | JGI IMG/M metagenome (GOLD analysis project Ga0206127, IMG submission 148646) | Pelagic subsurface seawater microbial communities from Kabeltonne, Helgoland, North Sea - Helgoland_Spring_Bloom_20160419_1 | ecosystem: Environmental > Aquatic > Marine > Epipelagic ...
AGTAGGCCAGTCAGTCTTTTATTTGCTTTTTGAATAACGAAGTTCTCGATCTCTTTTTCTTGATTAGATGAAAGTCCAATTATTTTCGGATCTTTGACAAGTAATTTTTCCCCTTCAGGCAAGAAGCGATACCCTATGCAAGAGGATAGGGATAGGACTAAAGATATATGTAGAAGAATAGGTCTCAAAGTATGAATAAAGAAGCAACTAAATCTGATATCAAATTTGTTAAGTCACTCAAACTTAAAAAGAATAGGGTAAAAGAAAATAAGTTTATCGTTGAGGGACTTAAGAATGTACAAGAATTATTAAAGTCGAAACATGATGTTTTAGAACTTTATTGCACAAAAACATATACAAATTTATTTAATAATTATGATTGTAAGCTTATTTCTCCAGAAGAATTATCGAATATGGGAACCTTTAATACCAACAATGCCTGCTTGGCAGTAACGAAGTCTATAGAAGTTGATCCAGATCAATTTTTGAATGAGCGACAAACCATTATTTTAGATGGTATAGGGGATCCAGGGAATTTAGGGACCATTATCAGAGCCCTTGATTGGTTTGGATTTAAGCATCTGGTTTGCAGTAAAAATTGCGCAGATTTCCACAATCCAAAAACATTAGCAGCATCGATGGGTTCTTTTACACGGGTCTCTGTATTATACGTTGATTTAAATGATTATTTAAACAACTTTAAGGGGGATCTATATGGTTTAGATTTAGATGGAAAACCTTTAGATACCTTTAAAAACTCTAATAAATGTGGGTTTATTTTGGGGAGTGAATCTCATGGCATAAGCCCCGCCATCCAAGCACTACTCAAAAACCGTCTGACCATAAAAAAATATGGAAGTGCAGAATCATTAAATGTGGCCATGACGGCCAATATCCTTTTGTATCAATTAAGATCCTTGGTGTGACAAGTATTTTCGAATCATTTTTCGAGTTGAGTCATCGTGAGACTGATGTATATCACCTGTTTTAAGTTCATCCAAGATATTGCCAGCCAGTTGCTTACCCAGTTCCACACCCCATTGGTCAAAACTAAAAATGTTCCATATGAATCCTTGCACAAATACTTTATGTTCATAAAGAGCAATGAGACCTCCGAGATTTTCAGGAGACAATTTATCCATTAAGAGGGTACTTGTTGGTCTGTTCCCATCAAATACCTTGAAGGGGAGTAAGGCTTTGATTTCTTCAGGGCTCATTCCTTGTTGCTCAAGCTCTGACTTGACCGTTGCGGCATTCTTCCCTTTCATTAATGCTTCGGTTTGAGCGATAAAATTGGCCATTAATTTGTCATGATGATCTGTTTTATCATGGGCAGGTAACGCAGCAGCAATAAAATCACAAGGAATCATTTTGGTTCCTTGATGTATTAGCTGGTAGAAAGCATGCTGACCATTAGTTCCTGGTTCTCCCCAGATGATTTGACCAGTTTCATATTTGACCTGATTACCATTTCGATCTGTAGACTTACCGTTACTTTCCATATCGGCTTGTTGAAGATATTTTGAAAAATAGGCCAATCTTTGATCATAAGGCAGTATGGCTTGGGTTTGTGTTTTAAAGAAATTATTGTACCAAACGCCAATAAAGGCCATAAGGGTAGGCGCATTCATTTCGAAAGGAGCCTGCATAAAATGGTCATCCATTTCCTGGGCACCTTTCAGTAGTTTTGAAAAATTATCATAACCTACTGTACAGACAATACTCAGCCCAATCGATGACCAAAGGGAGTATCGACCACCTACCCAATCCCAAAACTTGAACATGTTTTGAAGGTCAATTCCAAATTCACGGACTTTCTTTTCATTGGTGGATACGGCAACAAAATGTTTTTTAATTTCTTGTTCTGATGCACGTTCAATGAACCAATTTCTAGCCGTCATGGCATTAGTCATGGTTTCCTGAGTAGTAAATGTTTTCGAAGCTATGATAAATAGGGTAGTAGCAGGATCTAATATTTGAAGCAAAGGATCTATATGACTGGCGTCAACATTAGAAACAAAATACGTTTGTATACCCTTAATCCAATAAGGCTTGAGGGCTTCACAGACCATATTCGGCCCTAAATCAGAGCCCCCAATACCAATATTAACGATATTTTGTATTCTTTTTGAGGTATAACCTAGATGCTCACCCTGGTGAAGTTGGGCACTGAAATCCTTCATTTTTTGTAATTCTTCGGATACAACCGGCATTATGTTTTTACCTTCAACGCTAATAGGTTTATCAGCAGGGTTTCTTAGGGCGGTATGCAAGACCGAACGATTTTCGGTCTTATTGATTTTTTGACCTTGAAATAGAGCTTTTTTTGCTTCACTTAAACCCATTTCATTGGCTAGTGATGCAAATAAGGATAAAGTTTTTTTAGTTAGATGGTTCTTTGAAAAGTCAAAATAAAAATTTCCCTCATCAAATGAAAAATGTGCCAAACGATTGGGTTCTTCCTTAAAAAGATCAATAAGAGATTGACATTTGATTTCGTTAAAATGCTGCTCTAGTTCTTTCCAACTTTTAGTTTGGGTCGGATCGTAATAATTGATTGGTGATGGTTGCATGTATATATATAATCCCCTTTTAACGCAATAATAGGCACTTTTCTGCTCATTTCCAAGAACTATTAAGCAAGAAAAAAGTTGCTTAATTTCGTTACAAAAGACTTATTATATTTATCTACAGATATATTCATATGCCTCGGGGTGATCAGTCTAATTTTAGATTGAGATTTATATCATGTTGTCAACACGGCTTTGCTTGGGATCAAGAATCCTTTAGATGAGGACAAAATAAAATAGATTAACCATGCTTTATAGGGCCGGGCACTTTAGCCCATTAATCAATAGAACAGAGAATGAGAAAAATAGATGTTAAAAAGATATTTGAAATTGTCCTAAGGTAAGTGTGTCTTTATAATTCTTAATATTTTCGCACTATCAAAAATATTTGGTGGACAATATTATATGAAAGGAAAATCACCTCTTGAAGTTGCTGAAACAACAATAGGAGAACAGGTAGTTTTTCGTTGGCTTGGACATATATGGGCATTCCTACTTTTATATAGTCTTTAATGGTATTGCTCAACTTGTTGGAGCCTGGTTTCCGTTATGGAATAAAACAATGCTATTAGGAGTATTGATGCCGATCATGATTAATATAATAATATTTAATATTATTTTTTTGATGTTTATCCAGCATTAGCAAATGCTATTATTGTTATTGTTAAAACTGATATTTAATAAGGAAAATATCATCCAGATGTTCCAAGTGTTAACTAATGTCTCTACAACATTCAATGTTCCAATTAAAAGAAGATTCCTTATCATTGGAATGACAATAATTGTGATCACTCTAATTTTTGCTTTTGATTCTTTGATAGAATACTGGTTTGGAGTAAGCAAAGAAAAAATAACTGACCACAACAGTTTATTTAATAGGAATTAAAAATACGGTTTATACCAACGGACATGCTCAATGCATCACATAAAGGCTATCGGTAGCAGATAACTTTTATTTCCTCTGTCAAGTATCGTTGTGTAGCAGCATCCTTAAGTAGAATTTTAAAGAGATTTTAATTATTTCTTTGGACTTTATTTTGCCTATTTTTTAGTTAATGAAGCATTTCAAACATTTTATGACTATTTGATAGGTTCATAATAAATAGGTATGTCAATCAGTTATTATATTTTATTATCGGTCTAGACCTAAAAATATCAAAATATTTAAAAATTACTCAATGAGGGATTTTTTTGATAAAGAACCCTTTTTGTCAAGCATCATCTATTGATTGAGGATATCTGTTTATTTTGAGCTCGAAAGCTTAAACAATTTATTCTTTAAGCAAAAATTTATTGCCTAAAAAGAATAAAAATAAAGTAGCCCAAAAAGTCGAGAAGATTAAAGGCACCTTCTATTCTGTACAATTTGTATTTACCGAAGCTGTACATAAAAAAGAAAAATAATAAAGTACCTCCCATACAGATATATAAATTTAGATTGAGCTGTACGTTGTAAACTAAGGGGGCATGCATGAAAGTTGTTATACCTAAAACCAGAAGTACATTAAAGATATTGGAGCCAATGACATTGCCAACAGCGAGATCAGATTTTTTCTTGAAAGCGGCGACCGCTGAAGTTGCTAGCTCGGGTAAAGAAGTTCCCGCTGCGAGGATAGTGAGACTGATTAATTTTTCAGTTATATCAAAATGCTTAGCTATTATGACGGCATTCTCAACAATGAATTGGCTAACGAAAATGAGACCAGCGATACCACCGGTAATCATCAAAGTAGTTTTTAAAATTCCAAAAAGGGGAATTTTATCTAGCGATGTTGTATCGAGATTTCTATTAATATTTAAAAATATATAGACCATGAACAACCCAAATAATGAGATGAGTATCAGTGCATCGCTGTAGTCTAAACTATTTTGAGAAACATTAAAGAAGAGGACATCGTTGGCCAAAATCAAAGAAGACCACTGTGACTGCTAGAGAAAAAGGAATCTCTTTCCATAGGGCATCTCTTTGGACTGTAAGTGGATAGATGATGGCCGACATGCCTAGGATGAGATATAGATTAAAAATATTAGAGCCGATGATGTTGCCAAATAGGACATCGTGAGTTCCTTCTTTAGTAATGATAACTCCAAACATGGCGTTCACCACAAGTTCAGGAGCCGAGGTACCCATGGCCATAACAGTTAAACCAATGACGATATCAGAGATGTTAAATCTTTTGGCAAGCGATTAGGCACCATCTACAAGAAAGTCAGCTCCTTTTATGAGAAATGCAAATCCAATGACAATTAAAAGAATATTGAAAAATATCATCGCGCATAAGCCTTGTTCGTTAAAAAGGCTTTTTCTATTTTTTTAATTATTTAAGGTCAAAATAAGCATTAATGTTCAAAAAAATAAGCGTGAGAGCACTCAAAGTGATTAGAAATGTTTCAACAATGATTTTGAAAGTTTTGAGATTAGGGTATCAAGTTGATCCTTTTTTTCTTTCAACTCGCTTTTGCTTTTCAATGAAGAATATACTGAAAAATAGATTTTTATTTTAGGTTCGGTCCCCGAGGGCCTTATAGATATTCGTGATCCATCTTCTGTAATAAACTGCAAAACATTAGATTTATGTGAGTCTAAAGGGAGGATTATTTTTGTTTTGGTTTGTAAATGTGTAAGGTTTGAATAGTCAATAATGTCAGTTACTAAAATATCATTTAAGAAGATGGGAGGGGTATTTCTTAGTGTTTTCATGATCTGTTGAATTTCTTGAGCGCCGGCTTTACCTTTTTTGGTAATTGAGATAAGCCCGTCGTGATAGAGACCAAATCTGATCCAGATGTCCAGTAAGACATCGAATAGAGTTTTGTCTTGATATTTAGCCCAAGCGGTTAGTTCAGCAATTATCGCGCAAGACATTACGGCATCTTTATCGCGTACTTGGTCTCCTATCAGGTAACCATAACTCTCCTCTCCACCACCGATAAAAGTTTGCGTGCTTTCAAGTTGACGAATTTTTTCGGCGATATATTTAAAACCCGTTAATGTATCCAAGCAGGTCACATTAAAATGTGCGGCAATGGCGCTAATGAGTTCTGTTGTAACGATGGTTTTTACAATGTATTCCTGTCCTTTTAGCTGTCCTTTTTCTTTCCACTGTGTGAGTAAATAATATATGAGTAGTACAGCGGTTTGATTCCCATTGAGCAGTTCAAACTGGTGGTTTAAATTTTTGGCAGCAATCCCGACTCTATCTGCATCTGGATCTGTTGCCAAGACGAGGTCGGCATCGATATTTTTAGCAGTTTTAAGAGCGATTTCTAGAGCTTCTGATTCCTCTGGATTAGGGTATATGACGGTAGGAAAGTCGCCATCTGGTTGGGCCTGTTCTGAAATAATGGTAATATTTTCAAACCCAAATTTTGCCAAAGCCGATGGAACCAAAGTAATCCCTGTTCCATGAATAGGCGAAAAAACAATTTTCAATTCACTTGCTCTGTTCTTTTGAGGGGAGCTTAGACTCAGCGATGCGATCATGTTTAGGTATTGGTGATCGATGTTATCGTCCAAGTATTTAATGAGTTCACTCTTTTTATCAAATTTTACTTCATCAATGGATTTAATTAGTCTAACATTATTGATAACATGGTCATCATGAGGTGCGATTAATTGCGCTCCGTCATTCCAATACGCCTTATAGCCATTGTACTCTTTGGGATTATGAGAAGCGGTCAATACGACGCCTCCATGACATTGGAGGGTTCTTATGGCAAAAGAAAGGGTGGGTGTAGGACGAAGCTCTTTAAAGAGGTAAACAAGAATCTCATTGGCACTGAAAACCTCGGCCGTAATACGGGTATATAATTCAGTATTATTCCTACTATCATGAGCAATTACTACTTTTATTTGTTGATTTGGAAAGGCTTCTTTTATATAATTGGCAAATCCCTGAGTCGCCATGGCTACCGTATATTCATTGATTCTATTGGATCCTATACCCATGAGGCCTCTTAAGCCACCTGTTCCGAAAGCTAGATCCTTATAAAAGGCATCCTCAAAGGCAATGGGATCTTTTTTTAAGAGCTCAATTTGCTGACGGGCATCATCACTTAATTCACTTGAATTCAACCAAGATTGGGCTTTTTTTTTGAAATTCATTTATAATATTTTTTTATTAAAGTAACATCTTTTAAAAAGGATTAGATCAGCTCTTATTTATTAAAAACCTATTTTATCTTTTACTCGAGCCAACACGGATTGGGCGATTTTAGAGGCCTTTTTTTCGCCTTCACACAGCATATTCTCCAATGATTCAGGATCAGACATGAGTTTATCATAAGTACTTCTTTCTTTATCAAATTTTTTGAGAATGAGTTCAAATAATTCTTGCTTGGCATTGCCATAACCATAATTACCACCTAAATAAGACTTCCGCAAGGCTTCAATTTCCCCATCAGATCCAAGTAATTCAAAGAGTTTAAAGACATTACAGGTAGCAGGATTTTTGGGCACTTCTAGGGCTAAACTGTCCGTTTGAATGCTCATGATGTTTTTTCTGAGTTTTTTATCAGATTGAAAAACATCAAGCATATTTCCATAAGATTTACTCATTTTTTTGCCATCAATCCCAGGGATGATCTCCATTTGATTATTGATCTGAGGTTCTGGAATAACAAAAGTATCACCAAATTTTCGATTGAATGTAAGGCCTAAGTCGCGGGTCATTTCTAAATGCTGCTTTTGATCTTTACCTACCGGAACAATATCAGCATCATATAATAAGATATCTGCAGCCATGAGGACAGGATAAACAAACAAACCCGCATTCACATCACTGAGCTTATCAGATTTATCTTTGAAAGAGTGGGCATTGGCCAACATAGGAAAAGGGGTAAAGCAATTAAGAATCCAAGCTAATTCACAAACTTCGGGTACTTTTGACTGTCGGTAAAACGTATTTTTTTCAATATCAAAACCACAAGCAATCCAAGCAGCAGCTACTGATCTTACATTTTCCTTTCGCAATTCAGGATCTTTGATAGTGGTGAGCGAATGAAGGTCGGCAATAAAAAAATAAGAGTCGTTTCGCTCTTTCTTGCTTAGTGCAATGGCAGGGAGTATGGCACCTAATAGGTTACCCAAATGTGGTTTTCCAGAACTTTGAATTCCGGTTAATATTCTGGCCATTTTTCTTTTTTCATACAAACCTATAATTCCTAGTTGAGAAATCAATTATTAACGACTATAATTGTGAGTTTTCACGTAATATTGCGGAGATATCATGAGGCATCTTTCTATCGTTTTTATATTTCTTTCATTCTTTGGCTATGGTCAGTCAAGTCTTAGATTTCAGGAAACAGTTCATCGTTTCGGAGAACTTAATGAAAATGAAGAGGTTATCCATACTTTTACCTTCCTAAATGAGGGCATAGATAGCGTTGAAATCACCTCAGTAAAGGCTTCCTGCGATTGCGTGGTAACGGCTTATAATCGAGAAAAAATAGCTCCAAATGCATCTGATTCAATCATCATAAGCTTTAATGCGTCAAATAGATCAGGTGCTTTTCATAAGCTCATTCACGTGGTTAGTGGTGAGAATATCAGTACTACTTTACAAATTACTGGGTATGTCATCAATAGTATAAAAGATATAATATCAATATTTCCAGCTCATTATGGGAATCTTTTTTTGCCTTATAAACTATTTAATATGGGTTCTATATGGCATCATAAGAGAGTTGAAAAAGAATTTAAAATTTATAATAATTCAGACAGTGCGATGACCTTTTTGATGGATTCATCGAGTATCCCAGACTTCATTCAATTGAGGATAATGCCCGATAGCTTGCCTCCCAAATCTATAGGGACTCTTCTTCTAAATTATGACCCTGTTCGTAGAGCAGATTTGGGTTTTCTTAGAGATGGTTTAGATATAATAACGACAGATGTCAAGATGCCCCTAAAGCGCATCAGTGTGGTAGCTACGATTGAAGAATATTTTGAGGTTAGATCAGCATATAGGGAGGATTCAGTGAGTTATCCTAAACTGGAATTATCTGATGAAAATATAGATTTTGGTAGATTATCAGCTGATCAATCCAAATTTTACACACTAAGTTTGTTCAATAGAGGAGTTGATGTACTCAACATCAGGGCGATAAAATCTAATTGTGATTGTGTTGAATGGAGTTTGAAAAAAGAGTATATTGAAGGAGGAGACAGTACGGTTTTGATGATTAAATTTGATCCGTTCAATAGAAAAGGACGTCAATTTAAAAACATAACTCTTTTTACCAATGACCCCTTGAATTCAACTCGGGTAATCTCTTTGAAAGCTCAGACACCTTAGAGTCATTAATTCATTGAATAGATGTTATTGGACCGATCAACATCGGCCATTCTTTGACTTGGGTCTATCTCTATCGATTTTATATCATTTAAATTGATCTTTATTATTAAATCATAGGTGGGGTGGGTCCAATGCCAGTCTTTCGCTATTTGACGCGCCATGGCAGTTTCTGATTTTTTAGTACCTCGCATGATACCTAATGGGATATAATAAGATTTTTTGGTCCCATTTTTTAGAGTAACTATTAGGTCAATGGGCATGGGCATGGGGTCAATTCTTTTGAGTTGAATATGGGTAGATGCTCCAAGTGACTGTACCTCTTGAATGGCATAGTCAATTGTTTTGATTGAGTTGACCCAATAGTCATAGTACCAATCTAACTCTATCGACGAAGTTTTTTCAGCTACTTTGATGAAATCATGCATATGTGGATGTTTGAATTTCCATTGATCGAAGTAGGTCAATAGAATATCTTCAAGGCATGAATTACCTACAACATAGCCTAATTGGGCCAGACTTACCGCACCCTTTGAATAGGCGGCTCTTTTGTAAGCAAAATTCGTTTCAAAATAATCTGCATGAGTGGACATGGGCTCTTCTTTACCACTAGATACCAAACTGAAGTAATCAGTATAATTGCTAGCATTAGATTGGTTATTGTCGGCTCCAATCAAATGGTCCATGGTAAGACTACTTGCGTAGCTGGTGTAACCTTCATCCATCCAGTGATAATAACTTTCGTTGGTAGCCAATACACCTTGATACCAACTATGTAAAGCCTCATGAACCGTTACCCCTACAAGACTTAATAAATCTCTGTGACCGGTGATGAGCGTAGACATTGGGTATTCCATACCTCCATCTCCTCCTTGGATTACATAGAAATCACTAAAGGGATACGCTCCAAAATGGGTATTCATGTACTGAAAAGCAGCTATGAGTATTTCTGGCAATTTTTTCCAATGCCTTGTGGCTTGCCCTTCCTGATAAAAAAAATGCAATTTGGGTCCGTTGGGGACTTGTGCTATTTGATGAGTATAATCAGGATCTGCAGCCCACATAAAGTCGTGCGCTTGTTCATTGAAAAAATGCCAAGTGAGTTTTTTACCTTTGTGCTTTTGGTCAATCAAGAGATCATCTTGATAACCATATCCTATTTCATTATTATTCTCTAATATTCCGGAGGCAGCTATGATATAATTTTTATCTATAGTGATGGAAATATCAAAACGGCCCCAGGGTGCATAAAACTCTCTGGCTACATAGGGGTCCGCGTGCCACCCTCGCGTATCATATTCGGCTATTTTAGGATACCACTGGGCCATAGAATAAGAAATTCCTTCCAGATTATCTCTACCTGACCTACGTATTTGAACAGGGATTTGGGATTTGAAGTTCATATTTAGCTCCGTTGTAGATCCAGGTAAGATGGGGTGGGCTAATTGAACTTCAAGCACGGTATATTCTATATTGAATGTTAACTCAGCACCTTCTTGTACGAGGTTTTCTATGATATGATATCCAATTTCATTATCCTTCAATTTTGAAATTCGATCTATGACTCTATCATCGGGGTCTTCTATGGATCTACTCCGCACATCCATCATGCCATCGGGCTGAAAGGCATTAAAATAAAGGTGATAAAAAACTTTATGTAGTGTATCAGGACTATTATTAGTGTAGCGCAGTATTTGAGATCCAGAAAATTGATGTTTTTCCACATCAACGTCTATTTCCATTTTGTAATCTACTGCTTGCTGCCAATAAGTCTGTTGGGAGAGACCCGTCAAAGGTAGGGCTACAATTAGGCGTAAAAAAATTTTAATCATACGTTAAAATAAATACAAAGAACACAAAACGGAGGCTTCTAGGCATCTATTTTTGCGTATTTCGCATTTTTCTCAATAAACTCTCTTCTCGGAGCTACTTCATCACCCATTAACATGGAAAACAATCGGTCAGCTTCAGCGGCAGATTCGATAGTCACCTGCTTTAAACTTCTATTTTTAGGGTCCATGGTAGTCGTCCAGAGTTGTTCTGGATTCATTTCTCCTAAACCTTTGTATCGTTGGAAACTCACATTTTCTTCCTTACCATTGCCCGCAACTTCCTTAATGACACGATCGCGATCATCATCGGACCAAGCGTATTTTTCTGTTTTACCCTTTTTAACTAAATAAAGTGGTGGCAAAGCGATAAAGAGATAACCTTTTTCTATTAGATCGTTCATGTACCTAAAGAAGAAAGTTAAAATTAAGGTTCTGATATGGCTGCCATCAATATCTGCATCTGTCATGATAATCACTTTGTGATATCTCAGTTTTTCCATATTCAGTGCCTTTTCAT